>OGIA01000079.1_pt1 | contig 134640 bp, 109 predicted proteins | sample 1571671 | NCBI WGS metagenome assembly OGIA01 (sample SAMEA2582027, study PRJEB24529) | metagenome | biome: Human gut stool | place: China | collected 2011
GAAGAAGAAGGAGACAAAAGAAAAGGAGAAAAGGGGAACGAAGGAGAAAGAGGAGGAAAAGGCGGCGGGGAAAAGGGGGAATGGCACAGGGAAGACGGGGGCAACGAGGCTGAAAACACGCACAAAGAAAACACAGAAAAAGCACAAGGGGAACGGAAAGCCCAAGGACGGAGAAAGAAGGGCAGAAAACGAAAGGCACGCAAGGAAAATATAGGGCATGTGTCAGGAGCCGTACACAAAGGAAAGATAAAAAAGAGAAGGGCAAAGGCCGTAAAAAAGGAGGAGGCACGGGGGGGGGCAAGGAAAGGTGGATACTACTGGACAGAAGACGCACACAAGGAAAGCATGGAAGACGCACTGGAGCAACGGAACGAATTGGAACGGAAAAATGAAGGGGGCTGCAAGGATTGCAAAAAGGAGAAAGCACAGGAACAGAGGCACACACAAGGAAAGTATGGAAGACGCAATGGAACAACGGGACGAATTGGAACGGAGAAATGGCTGGGGCTGCAAGGATTGCAAAAAGGAGAAGACACCGGAACAGAGGGCACACACAAGGAAAGCACGGAAGATGCACAAGAAGCCACACATGAAAACACCTCATATATATTAAGGTGAAAACCGGGAAGACAGGGAAAGGACAGGGCACCCACCGGAAGACCGGGAACAAGAGAAACTATAACCCGGAAGAGAAGACCGGGCAAGGAAGGCCGAAAACGGAAGGGAAACGACGGACGCCGGACAAAAAGACCGCCCGGGACTGAAAACGGAAAACGATCAGGCATCCACCGAAACAAAGCGGTACTTAACCGCCACCGTACACATAGGCCCGGACACAGCCGCCCCCGCAAGCCCCCTACCCTGCAACATCACGGCTGCCCGGCAGACAAAGGAGGATTTTTCATGGGCTGCTTATGGGAACAATGACACAGGACGGACCGGACAAGCCCGTCACGGCAAAAGCGAATACCCATACCTACAGGACAAATCACCGTAAGACGGAACAGGAAGGGCCGTTGTCCCATCCGGTTACAGTCGCCATGGGAACCGTCCCCCAAGCCCGACAAAAAAGACAGGAAAAGAAAGAAAAAACAATCAGAAAGACAACAAAAACGCCCAAAAGCGGAGCACAGAAAACCTTATCCGAGGCAAATCCGTAGCCTTGGACCTGAATATTTATGCAAAAAACACATCCGAAACCTGCATATATACCGTATATCATACACTCAGTCTCAGCCAAACGGTAAATCAATCGGAAGCGAACGATTTTACGTTCGGCGCACAAAATGGAGACGACCGGCCGGAAACGGAAAACGGCACGGCTGAAAACGGAAAAAGACAAGCATCCGGGCCACGGAAATACCCCCTCAGAACCGCATCCCGGATTTATCCGAAAGAAAAACGGGACACATCTTGAATAACCATAAGGCACCCAAAAGCCCCGTTACCTGACATGCCGGAGGACCGCCGGCGCACACCCGAACCCCGCACACGGCAAAAGGAAAGCAAAAGCCGACCCCACCCTGGCAAAACGGTAAAACCCACCCTCGCGAGAATCGAATAAAATCCATCAAGGCCGGAACCACTGACGAATACGGCAAACATAAAGGCCTAAATCTGACATTCTGACAAAAAGACAATGATAAAAAACAGCCGAAACCAAAAAGGAAAACAACACAATATAAAAAGAAAAACATGAAATTGGACTTTACAATCAATTCCTCGCTGCATTCATTAAAAACAGAATACAAAAGCTCAAACCGCCCTCTACTCACCAGACAAAAAGCCCCCGATTATACCAATAAGAGGACGTGTCATCTCGACACATCCTCTTTCCATAATCTCATATAGGTATTAGTTTTTTTAAGGTAAAAAGATTGTTTTCAGAATAACTTTTGCAAATATCGGATTTTCCGGTCAACTACACAAATAAAAAAGGATGTTTCTTAGCATAAAAAAAGAGCATTCATTTTATTCTCTTTAAAAAACTCTTCTTATACCTTATTATTATAGGAAAGACGAAAGTGATTTCCAATTTTTAATAGTATCTTTGCAACCATTATTGATAATTACGCAAAACAGATTGGTTATGACTGAAACAACTCATGCTGAATCATCAGAAAAGAAAGGACTTAATTTCGTAGAAGAAATAGTGGTGGAAGACCTGAAGGCCGGCAAGAACGACGGACGACTGCAAACCCGTTTTCCGCCGGAACCTAACGGATATCTGCATATCGGACATGCAAAAGCGATCTGTATGGACTTCGGCATCGCGGAAAAATACGGCGGCGTGTGTAATCTAAGATTGGACGACACAAACCCTATCAAAGAAGACACGGAATACGTAGAGGCCATCAAGGAGGACATACAGTGGCTGGGATTCAAATGGGGAGAAATCTATCATGCTTCAGACTACTTCCAGCAACTGTGGGTCTTTGCCGTCAAACTGATTAAAGAAGGCAAAGCCTACATCGACGAACAAAGCAGCGAACAGATTGCCGAACAAAAGGGAACACCGACGCAACCCGGTACGCCCAGCCCCTATCGCGACCGTCCCATAGAAGAAAATCTGGAACTGTTTAACAAGATGAACAGCGGCGAGGCGGAAGAAGGTTCCATGGTGCTGCGCGCCAAGTTGGACATGGCCAACCCGAATATGCACTTCCGCGACCCCATTATTTATCGCATCATCAACAAAGAACACCATCGCACGGGCAGCAAGTGGAAAGCCTACCCGATGTATGACTTCGCGCACGGGCAAAGCGATTACTTTGAAGGAGTGACCCACTCCATCTGTACGTTGGAGTTTGTCACCCATCGTCCGCTCTATGACCACTTCATCGATGAGTTGAAAGAAGGGAACGACTTGGCAGACCACCGTCCTCGTCAGATAGAATTCAACCGTCTGAACCTGACTTATACCGTCATGAGCAAACGCAAATTGCTCGCATTGGTAAAAGAAGGTCTGGTAATCGGATGGGACGACCCACGAATGCCGACCCTCTGCGGGTTCCGCCGCCGCGGTTATTCTCCTGAAGCCATCCGCAAATTCATCGACATGATCGGTTATACCAAGTTCGATGCCCTGAACGACTTTGCTATGCTGGAGGCAGCCGTACGTGAGGACCTGAATGCGAGAGCAACCCGTGTCTCGGCCGTCCTTAACCCTGTAAAACTCGTGATTACCAACTATCCGGAAGGGCAAGTGGAAGAGCTCGAAACCGTAAACAATCCCGAAAACGAAGCCGACGGGAGCCATATCATCGAGTTCAGTCGCGAACTGTGGATAGAACGCGAAGACTTCATGGAAGACGCTCCCAAGAAATACTTCCGCCTTACTCCCGGCAATGAAGTTCGTCTGAAAAGCGCTTACATCGTAAAGTGTACGGGATGCAAGAAAGACGAGAACGGCAACGTGACGGAGGTCTACTGTGAATACGACCCCATGTCGAAAAGCGGCATGCCCGGTTCGGACAGAAAAGTGAAAGGCACACTCCATTGGGTGAGTTGCGGACATTGCCAACCGGCCGAAGTGCGCTTATACGACCGACTTTTCAGCATAGAGAACCCAGGAGCTGAAGAACGCGATTTCCGTGAGTTGTTGAACCCAGAGTCACTGAAAGTCCTGCCCCAATGTTATGTGGAAAAATATGCAGCGACCAAAAAGCCGCTTGAATATCTGCAGTTCCAACGCATCGGTTATTTCATGATGGACAAGGACAGTACGGCCGAACATTTGGTATTCAATCGTACCGTAGGCCTGAAAGACACATGGAGTAAGAAAAACAAATAACATGTCGACAGAAGACCTCTCGTATTTTCAAGAAGAAGAATTCAAAAAGAATCTGGCTCTTTACGAGCAGATGTTACAAGGCGGTCAGTCGGTTTATCTGGAAGCAGACGAACTGACTGACATCGCCGAGTATTATCTCGTGCAGAACGACACGGACAAAGCTATGGCGTGTATCCAATACGCCCTGAACATCCACCCCGGTAGCATCGACCCTTTGATTTTCCTGGCGCGACAAAAGATGTTCAACGGCGACATCGAAGGTGCCAAAACCATACGCGACTGTATTACGGATCCCAACGACCGCGAAGTCATATTCCTCAACGCAGAATTGCTGTTGCGTGAAGGAAAAGAACAGGAAGCCACCACATACCTGTCCGAAAAAGCCGAAACGGAAGAAGAAGATGCCGCTTTGTTTGCATACGACACGGCTACACTGTTTTTGGATTACGGTTATTTGGAACAGGCAGCTCAATGGGGACAACGGGCGCTCGACATGGAACCGGACAACGAGAAGTTTCTGAAACTCAAGGCAGACCACCTCATCTCTTCCAATCGTCCGAAAGAGGCTATCGAGATATTAAATAGTTTGTTGGACATCAACCCTTACAACCTTAATGCATGGCACTCATTGGGCGAAGCTTATTTCGTATGCGAAGACTTTTCCAAAACCATGGAAACGGCTGATTTTGCATTGGCCATAGACGAGCACGACGCCCAAGCTCTTTTGCTGAAGGCCAACAGCCTGCTTCAACAACAGAATCTCGACGAAGCCCACCAACTTTATCTCCGATATTTCAAGGAACATCCGTCCAATGAAATTCCCTATCTTTTCGACGGGGTGTGCCTCTCCGCACTCGAACGTTACGACGAAGCCTTAAGCCAATTACTTAAAGCCGAAGAATTATCCCAAGGTTATTCTACGGAACAGCAACACATATATGCCAACCTTTCGGATGTGTATAGCAGGCTACACGATACAGACAAAGCCTTTGGATATATCGACAAGATAAAAGAAATAAATCCGGATTACGAAGCAGACTTATACAAAGGGCATATCCTGATGCAAAACGAGAGAGAAAACGAAGCCCTCGAATGCTACAACACATTTATCCAAAGCCACGAAGACCCTTCGGAGGCCCATTTTCTCGTCGGCTTGTCTTTAGTGGAAAACAAACTGTACGAAAGGGCGAGAGAACATTTCTTGTATACGCTGAATCGCGATGCTTCACAAGACAAGGAAAGTCAAAAAGCATACGCCTATCTGGCCTATTGTGCGCTGATGCAAAACCGTTATCAGGAATTCATCGTCTTTCTGAAAATTGCTTGTGAAAAAGCTCCTGAAGCATTGGAATACACCGTGGGACGATTCATCCCGGAAGAAGTGGAAGCCAAGGACTTCTATCAGTACGTCTTAACTCACAGCGACATATTCACACACTTTAATCCGGACTCATCCGCACCTGTAAAACCCATGTGAAAAGAAGCTTTCGCACCGTCTCTCCACATGGGCATATTTCCTGTCATTCGCTGAATTGCTTGATGCGTTGCTCTTCCGACAATTTACAGATGAGCAAAGTATCGTTCTTTTCTGCCACAATGAAACCATCCAGACCTTGTATTACGACTTTTTTCTCCTGAGTGGTATGAATCATACAGTTATGCGTATCATACACTGAAATATTCTTTCCGATACAAGCATTACCATAAGCGTCTTGAGGCGTATGCTCATGCAAAGAGCCCCACGTGCCTAAATCACTCCATCCGAAGTTAGCCGGAAGCACGAATATCTCTTCTACTTTCTCCATGATGGCATAATCCACCGATATATTCTCACACTTCGGAAAATCACGGTTGATGGCTTCCTGTTCCTGCTCGCTGCCATATATGGGCATAAGCTGCTCGAAAATCTGCGCGATAGCGGGCTGATACACACGGAAGGCGTTGACAATCGTACTGACGTTCCACACGAATATTCCGGCATTCCAGAAATAATTATTCTTTTGGATATAGCGGCTTGCCGTGGCAAAATCAGGCTTTTCCTTAAAAGAATCCACCCGATAAATCTCCTTGTTACGTGCCGATGCAAAGCCCAAGTCAGCCTGAATATATCCGTATCCGGTTTCCGGACGATTCGGCTTCATGCCCAAAGTCAAAATAGAGTCCGTCTCCGCCGTAAATGCCAAACCGGAAGTTATCACACGTTCAAACTCGGCCACATCCATGACGATATGATCGCTCGGCGTGACAACCACATTGGCTTTCGGATTCAACTTCTTGATACGCCAACTCACGTAAGCAATGCAAGGCGCCGTATTCCTTCGGCAAGGTTCCTTCAATATGTTGGATTCCGGAATTTCCGGTAACTGTTCACGTACAATATCCGCATAAGCTTCGGACGTCACCACCCAAATGTTTTCCGGAAAACAAATCCTTTTAAAACGATCCGCAGTCAATTGCAACAACGTACGTCCGCATCCCAATACATCGATAAACTGTTTCGGGCACTCCGGAGTACTCATCGGCCAAAAGCGGCTACCTATGCCGCCGGCCATAATTACCAAATGATTATTACTTCTTTCCATGGTTCTATATTCACGAGAATAAGTTAAGTTACAAAATTACAACTATTTTTCTAATTCCATGCATAAATATACACGATATTTTCATCTTCTTTTTCCCTGTTTTATTTGCATTCAGCCAAACATTCGCGTACTTTTGCACATACAAATGAAATATACCACCGTTTTAAGCATTGCCGGTTCCGATTGCAGCGGAGGAGCCGGTATTCAGGCAGACATCAAGACGATTTCCGCTTTGGGATGCTATGCCGCCAGCATCGTCACGGCCATTACCGTACAAAACACATGCGGAGTGAAAAACATATATCCTATTCCGGCTCAAATTGTCAAGGAACAAATACAGGCCGTAACTGAAGATATGCAAATAGATGCCTTGAAAATAGGGATGGTGACGGACGAAGGTATCATAGCGGTCATTGCCGATTTCTTATCAAGCAATCGCCTTCCGGCCGTCTTCGATCCGGTTTTAGTCTCAAGTAGCGGCTATTCTTTGGTAAAACCCGAAGCATTGCATGTCATGCGCGACCGCCTAATCCCCCATTGTACTTTAGTGACCCCCAACCTGCCGGAAGCCGAAATGCTGTCCGGTATCCCTATCCGGAACATAGAAGATATGGCAAACGCCGGACGGCATATCCTTACTTACGGTTGTCGGTCCGTATTAATTAAAGGAGGACATTTGGAAGGAGGCGATATGACGGATATTCTGGTCTGCGGCAATACTCCGGAAGACATTCACCGCTACCACTCCACCAAAATAAACTCTGCTAATACCCACGGAACCGGATGCACGCTTTCTTCTGCTATTGCGGCTTACATCGGCCAAGGTATCTCCTTACCGGAGGCTGTCGGTTTAGGGAAAAAATACCTCACGAATGCCCTGTTTTACGGAAAAGACGTCACCATCGGAAAAGGACACGGCCCGTTAAATCACTTTTTTAATCCCAAAAAGCTGATGATTAAGTAAGTTTTTATTAAATTTGCAACCAGATTGATGAACAAACATACATTAGATAAGATTTAAATTTTATGAAAGCATTTGTATTTCCCGGACAGGGAGCACAATTTGTAGGTATGGGCAAAGACCTGTACGACAACAATCCGTTGGCAAAAGAGCTATTTGAAAAGGCAAACGATATTTTAGGATTCCGCATTACGGACATCATGTTCAGCGGTACGGACGAGGAGTTGAAACAGACAAAAGTGACGCAACCCGCCGTATTCCTCCATTCTGTCATTTCAGCTTTGTGTATGGGAGAAGATTTTGCTCCGGACATGGTGGCCGGCCATTCTTTAGGAGAATTCTCCGCGTTGGTAGCAGCCGGTGCCCTGAACTTTGAGGATGGTCTGAAATTGGTTTACGCCCGTGCCATGGCCATGCAAAAGGCATGCGAGGCTGCCCCTTCTACGATGGCGGCCATTGTCGGCTTGGATGATGCCACAATCGAGAACGTCTGCGCGGAAATCAATACGGAAAACAATGTAGTGGTTCCGGCCAATTATAATTGCCCCGGACAGTTGGTCATCAGCGGCAATGTGGAAGCTGTCAAGGCTGCATGCGAAAAACTGAAAGCAGCCGGTGCCAAGCGTGCACTCTTGTTACCGGTGGGCGGTGCGTTCCACTCGCCTTTGATGCAACCGGCCAAAGACGAACTGCAAGCAGCCATAGAGGCAACTACGTTCAATACGCCTAAATGTGCCGTATACCAAAACGTAGATGCACAGGCTCATACGGATGCAGAAGAAATAAAGGCTAACCTGATTGCCCAACTCACGGCTTCTGTTCGTTGGACGCAAGAGGTGCAGAACATGATTGCAGCCGGTGCCACGGATTTCACGGAGTGCGGTCCGGGCAAAGTCCTGCAAGGCATGATTGGAAAGATTGCCAAAGGAAATGATGCCGTGACAGCTCATGGTATTCAAGCCTAAACCAACTCGAACAGCTATCCCCTTGCCTCAAAAAAACGGCAAGGGGATTTTTATTGACGACTAATCCATTGATATATGAAAAACAAGATGATTATTTATCAGGTGTTCACCCGCCTTTTCGGAAACGACAAGACGGCATGCATCCCCCACGGTAACAAGACAGAGAACGGATGCGGGCACTTCGCTGATTTTACCCAAAAAGCATTAACGGAAATCCAAAAGCTTGGAGCAACGCATATTTGGTATACAGGGGTCATTGCACATGCCACACAAACCGACTATACCTCATACGGAATTCCGTCCGACCATCCTGCCATTGTAAAAGGGAAAGCCGGTTCCCCATACGCCATTAAAGACTATTATGACGTAGACCCGGACTTAGCCACAAAACCCGAGAAACGGATGAAGGAGTTTCAAAACCTGATATACCGTACGCATGATGCCGGTTTGAAAGTCATCATCGACTTCGTTCCCAACCATGTGGCACGCCAATATAAATCCGCCAGCAGGCCTGAAGGCGTGAAAGATCTCGGGGAAGAGGATGACCAAAACCTATCCTTCTCTCCCCAAAACAACTTCTATTACATTCCCGGACACCCGTTTCACCCTGACTTCGATCTGCAAGGCTGTGCACCGGTTCCATACGAAGAGTGTCCGGCCAAAGCTACAGGCAATGACAATTTTTCCCCCTCTCCGGGACGCAACGACTGGTACGAAACGATAAAACTGAACTACGGAATAGATTATTGTAACGGAGGGGGACGGCACTTCGACCCGATACCTTCCACGTGGTTTAAGATGCGTGACATTCTGCTGTTTTGGGCCGGAACAGGTATAGACGGCTTCCGTTGCGATATGGCAGAGATGGTTCCTGTCGAATTCTGGGAATGGGCCATTCCGCAAATCAAATGCCATTACCCTTCCCTTGTATTCATTGCCGAAGTATATAACCCGAACGAATATCGTAACTACATCTATAAAGGAGGATTTGATTATTTATATGATAAGGTAGGATTATACGACACACTCCGCGGAGTCGTTTGCGGCTATGCCTCTGCGCGTCAGATTACAGGATGTTGGCAAAGCGTAGACGACATCAAAGACCGCATGCTGAACTTCCTCGAAAATCACGATGAGCAACGATTGGCCTCCGATTTTTTTGCAGGAAATACAGAAAAAGGCCGTCCGGCTCTGTTGGTCAGTGCATGTATGGGGAGAAATCCCATGATGATTTACTTCGGACAAGAATTAGGCGAACGGGGAATGGACGCAGAAGGATTCAGCGGCAAAGACGGGCGCACCACGATTTTCGACTACTGGCATGTAGATACCATCAGGCGGTGGCGCAACAAAGGTAAATTCGATACCGATAAACTCACAGCCCAGGAACTTGCCTTGCAGGCATTCTATACCCAAGTGCTTAGATTATGCAACAAAGAAAGAGCCTTGAGGGAAGGAGATTTCTATGACCTGATGTACGCCAATAACGGCTCGGATCTGTTCAATGCCGACAAATGTTATGCTTTTGTCCGACGTAAAGACAAAGACCTGCTGATTGTCCTTGCCAACTTCGAGGATTCCGAGAAACATACAGCAGTCAATCTTCCCCAACATTTATTCGAATTTTTCCAAATCCAAGAGAAAGGAGAAATCATAGCAACCGAGCTTTTAAGTGGAGATAAAGAATGTATCACGTTCAACGCTAATCAATGTGTACTAACGGACATACCTGCATATAGTGGCAAAATCTTAAAAATTAAGCTTTAGTAGCTAAAAAGTACCTGACGGGAAGTCCAAGGTCATTATTATAGAGTAAAGCGGGAACCTGCAAAATCACCAAATCCGGCGATTGCAGATTCCCGCTTTACGTTCTACCTTTGCAGTGACAGAAGAAAACAATATGCCATTAATAAACGATTAAACAAAACTACAACAACGAGATGAAAAAAATGACTATTTATTATGGTTCCACCACTGGAACTTGCGAAACCTTGGCCGCCAGTATCGCACAAGCACTGGGCATGAGTAACGACAACGTGCACAACGTAACAGAAATGACCAAGGAAGATTTGGAGAATAACGATGTGCTGATTCTCGGTTCGTCCACATGGGGATGCGGAGACCCGCAAGATGATTGGTACGACGGAGTAGAGATTCTGAAGAAAGCCGACTTGACAGGTAAAAAGGTAGCTCTTTTCGCTTGCGGTGACGGAGAGTCATACGGCGACACATTCTGCGAAGCCATGACCCATATCCACGATGCCTTGGCTGATAGCGGCTGTACCTTCATTGGGAAAGTCCCAACTGCCGACTACACGTTTACTTCTTCTACAGCCGTGGACGGTGATGATTTCATCGGTCTGGCACTTGACGACGTAAACGAGAGTGACAAGAGCGAAGCCCGAATTGCAAACTGGGCTAAGCAAATTGAAGCGGAAATGGCTTAAAGCATACTTAAAAACAAGTAAAGGGCTATAAGGTTGCGACCTGAATAATCATAGATTTTAGCTATTGCAAAACTTTAAATTATCACTTAATTTTGCAACCACAAACGAAACATTCACCAATGGACGCACTATCCGAGAGAAACAAACATACAGGGACTTCCGCCATGCGGGTCTTTGCCAACCACATCTACGAATACAAAAAAGGAGTTCGCCGGATGATTCTCTTTACCGTGAACGACCGATATGTCGGCGAAGCGGTCAAGCGCCTGAAAGCTGAAGATATTGATTTCGAACTACAAGAAGTCGGTAACGGACGTACGAATATCTTTTTCGGCCGTAGTGAATGTATCGAGGTGGTGCGGAGGATGATTACCCGCCCTTTACAACAACTCAGCCCGGAAGAGGATTTTATCCTCGGTGCCCTGTTGGATTATGACATCTGCATGCAATGCGAACGCTTCTGCAAGCGGACGGCATGCACACAAAAAGTATCATAATAACCACTTTTCATACAATTTCTTTATATCGTTTTGGATTTAAATTTGGGATCAGGCTCTCGTGAGAGAGCCTTTTTCTATGTCTGCCCATCTGCAAAACTATTCCCAAACCGTATCCAACAGTTTGAACACAATCCGGAATTGTCCGTCCTTGTAGCTCGTGCTGTTGATATGGAACCGGCCAATCTGTGCCGTATGTACCACATGGGCACCGATACAGGCACAGACATCATAATCCCCCACCCTGACCAAGCGCAAGGTATCCTCCGCAGCATCGGGCAATTTGTCGAGCGGAACGTTGTCGGGAACAGCATCACGCGATACGTAAGCGTACGTCACCGGTAAATCAGCCGCAATGACTTCATTCACTTTCCGGGCTATCTCTGCAATCTGCTCTTCCGTCGGCTCATCCGCCAAATCATAGTTAATCTTACTTTTTTTCCGCTCTATATGTGCATTCCTCGACCGTTCGCAACCGAACATCCTGACCATCGTCTGGTTCAGGATATGCTCACAAGTGTGCATCGGAGCTATAGACACGTCCTGAAACTTAGGAGAAATCTGATTCATTCCCATAATAGACAAATTTTATTCCGTTTTTTTTATCTTTAGACACAAGGACAAAAGAACATATTGTTCTAACACGTTCTATTGTCATGTGGCTTGAATGGATTATTCCTTGATTGGTATTCTCTGAATTTTCTTTTTATCTCTATGCGTTCACCACCGAAATTGATAAGCAGGCCATGGTCTTTATGGGTAGCGGCCAAGTAATTGACTAATTGAGCTTCGTGTACGGGCATTAGATGCTGCACAGCTTTAAGCTCGATGATTATTTGACCTTCCGCAATGATGTCTGCCCTGAACTCCCCTACTACTTCATTCTTGTAATACACATTTATAGGCATTTCCGCTACTGCATAAATACCTTTTTCTTTCAATTCTATCACCAATGCTTTTTGATAAACGGATTCAAGAAAACCTGCCCCAAGGTGAATCCTTACATTGTAAGCACAATGAATAATAGACTTAATGAGTTCTTCCGTTTCCACAATTACTCCTTTTGTTCTTATGTTCTTTTGTCTGAAACAAGCTCTTATTCCGCTTTTCATTTTTAGACACAAGGACAAAAGAACATATTGTCCTTGCGTCTTCCTCTCTTGCTACAGTTTCCCCCGTTCCTCCAGATAAGAATCCTTGAACCCCAGGAAGTACAGTACCCCATCAAGCCCCATCGTGTTGATGGACTGTTTGGCATTCGCCACCACACGAGGCTTGGCATGGAACGCAATCCCCAGCCCGGCTTCGGAAAGCATAGGTAAATCGTTGGCTCCGTCGCCCACGGCAATCGTCTGAGCCAGATGTACATGTTCCACTTGGGCAATAAGCTTCAACAATTCGGCTTTGCGGCGGCCGTCGACGATTTCACCCACATAACGTCCCGTCAACTTGCCGTCCTCTATCTCCAACTCATTGGCATACACATAATCTATGCCGTATCTGTTCTTCAGGTAATTGCCGAAATAGGTGAAACCTCCCGAAAGGATGGCAATCTTGTAACCATACTGTTTCAATACGAACATCAGGCGATCCACTCCCTCCGTGATGGGCAAGTTCCGTGCGATATCCTCCATCACCGACACATCCAACCCTTTCAGCAAAGCCACCCGCTGGGTAAAACTTTCCTTGAAATCTATCTCTCCACGCATGGCCTGCTCGGTAATGGCTCTCACTTGCTCGCCTACTCCGGCACGGTCGGCCAGTTCGTCGATGACTTCCGTCTCAATCAAAGTAGAATCCATATCGAAACAAATCAGACGGCGCATGCGGCGGTACATGTTGTCCAACTGAAATGAGAAATCCATCTCCAGTTCACTGGACAACTTCAACAGTTTAGATTGCATGGCAGCACGGTCTTTCGGTGTACCCCGTACGGAAAACTCGATACAAGCCCGTATGTTTTCCCGTTGTTCATCCAATGGAATGCGCCCGGTGAGACGCTTGATGGCATCGATGTTCAGCCCCTGTTCGGCCAACACCGAAGTGACGGCCTGTATTTGCAAAGCCGACAGTTTGCGTCCCAACAAAGTCAGGATATAACGGTTCTTGCCCTGCATGTTCACCCAGTCCGCATATTCGTCTTTCTTCACCGGATAGAAACGGATGTTCACGCCCAGTTCCGAAGCCTTGAAAAGCAAATCCCGCATCACATGCCCGGAGTATTCCTCTGCCGCACGCACCAACAAGCCCAAGGTCAACGTATTGTGTATGTCGGCCTGACCGATGTCGAGTACCGTCACGTCATATCGGGCTAAAATCCCCATGATGGAAGAGGTCAGTCCGGGACGGTCTTCACCCGTTATTCTTATCAGTATCAATTCCGTATTCGAAGGTTCCATAGCTTTATATTCATTTAATGCCTGCAAAACTACACAAAAAAGGAGAAAACACAAAGGATACGGGCGGAATGCTTTCACATTACCACCCGTATCCTATATATAAAAGGTATAACCTTATGTCAGAAACGGAAACTGAGATAAACCCGGAAAGACTTCGTACGCATACGCTGCCTGAAGGTATCCACGAAATCGGACGCATCCATATCCTCGTTCTCATAGTCATAACCGTCACTTTCGTCGTTCACCGAAACGCCATGGTATTTCGTACCGCCCCAACGGCCTTCCACACCCAAGGATATGGCCTTCCATGCCACAGCCGCACCGAAGTTGAAGAAAGGCACAAAGCCATAGTACACTTCATCGTCCAACAACATGATGGAAGCCGAAGGCTGGAAACGGAAATAAGTGCTCACTTTCAGATGATGGATAGGATTCACCGTGATGGAAGGACCTATCTGCATGCCGTATTCAAACTGGTGACAGCCGAAATCCAAATCATAGTCCTCGTCCTCTTCCATGTCCCAACCGTTATCGAACGGATCATCGTATCCCCAACCGTTTCCGAAACCGTTACCGTCTCCGAAATCGTCATCATACGCAAATTTCTCCTCCACACTCGAATACTTCACATAGTTGAAATCCATCCAGCTCCAGTCCAAACCGATTTTAACCATCCCCCAAAGCGGCTTCTTGTGCAAGTAATACGTTTTACCCCACGTGATATTCACGCCCGCTTCGCTCTTGTACTTGATGTAATCGTCTTTAGAAGTCAGACTCTGTTTTACAAAACCGATATTGAAATACTTGGCACGGTCTTTCCAAATCTTCTGGTCCAACTCGGCCTGGTCGGCATTGTCCACTTGTTTCGACAAAGTCCCCACGACCGTACGCAATGAATCCACTTCGTTCGCATTGCCGTTATTTTCCGCACCGGTGCCTACGAACTGCGCCTTCGCAGCCCCACATGCCATAAAGGCAGCTAAGGCAAACACGCTCACAAACTTTTTCATTTTTTCTATTTTTTATTTGATTATAGTTATTCCACGGGCAAAGATAATAGTTTTTATAGTAAATAGTATTAAAATATGGAACTAAATGCAGAATTAATCAAAAAAACCGTTTAATTTCGTAACTGCACTTGCAATGCTATCGAATATCCCAAGCCATAATTAAATGTTACCCCATGGAGAAAAATACCACACCTTTCCATCCCTTCATCCCAGACGCAGACGCCTCCGAGCTTCCACGCCTGTTTACCTGTCCGTTCCACTACGAACCGCACCCTTTATCCGTACGCGCAGCCGAAGAAGTGCGCCGCTATCTCACGATCCGCACCGACTGGAAAACGGAACTGGACAAAGGAAAAATGTTCGGCGTATTAGTCGTGCAAAAAGAAGGACGGACGGGCTTTTTAGCGGCTTATTCCGGTATACTTTGCGGACGTAACGACCACGACTTTTTCGTACCGCCCGTTTTCGACCTGTTGCAACCGGACGGTGTTTTCAAGACAGAAGAAGCGCAAATATCCCAAATAAACCACCGTATCGAAGCGTTGGAACACAGCGACATGCGTGCCTCGCTGCTCCAACAGGCAGCCGACAGAAAAGCAGCCGGAGAACTGGCATTGAAGGAAGCCCGCGACGCATTGAAAGAAGCCAAACGGCAAAGGGACTTGTTACGGGCATCAGACCACAACGACTTCACGGAAGAACAGCTCACCCGTGAAAGCCAGTTCCTGAAAGCTGAATACAAACGGTTGGAAAAGCAATGGAAAGCCAAGCTCGAAGAGGTTGAAACCGCCCTGAAACGGTCTGACGAAGAAATAGAGGCGCTGAAAACCGAACGGAAACGCCGCTCCATCCTGCTGCAAAATTGGCTTTTCGCCCAATTCCGCATGCTGAACGCACGGGGGGAGGAGAAAGACCTGTGGCAAATTTTCCGGGAACACGGGCGGCCCGTACCGCCATCGGGTGCCGGAGAGTGTGCCGCCCCCAAATTGCTGCAATATGCCTACCGTCACGGCTATCGTCCTTTGACCATGGCCGAATTCTGGTGGGGGGCTTCGCCGGAAACGGAAATACGCAAGCACGGCTACTACTATCCGGCATGCAAAAGCAAATGCGAGCCGATACTCGGCCACATGTTACAGGGGCTGGATGTGGAACCCAACGCACATGAAAACAGCAAGCACCTCAAGCATGAGCCGGAGCTCGTCTACGAAGACGAATGGATGGCTGCTGTCAATAAACCGGCCGGCATGCTTTCCGTACCCGGCAAGGGCGACGCCCTTTCCGTATGGAGTTGGGCGCGTGCGCATTTTCCCGAGGCCACGGGGCCGCTCTTGGTGCACCGTCTGGACATGGACACCTCGGGAGTGCTCCTCATCGCCAAAGACCCGGAAACGCACCGGCAGTTGCAACAACTGTTTGAAACGCGGCACATCAAAAAAAGATACATAGCCTTGCTCGACGGCACGGTAACGGACGACGAAGGCATCGTCCGTCTTCCCCTCTGCCCCAACCCGGACGACCGTCCACGGCAAATGGTGAGCACGGCATACGGCAAAGCCGCCGTCACGCGCTTTGAGGTCTTGTCGCGCAGCCACGGCCAAACCCGCGTGGCCTTCTATCCCTTCACGGGGCGTACCCACCAGTTGCGGGTGCATGCCGCCCATCCGGAAGGATTGGACACCCCCATCGTAGGCGACAACCTGTATGGCCGTCGAGCCTCCCGCCTCTTCCTGCATGCCGAGACCGTGGCCTTCCGCCATTTCAAGACCGGACGTTGGGTCAGCATTACGGCACCTGCCCCATTCTGACGGAAGGAAACGCGCCAATCGGTGCTCACTGTCCGCCGTCCGGCGTATGGCAAATGGCCTCTATCCGCTCCAGCTCCTCTCTCGAGAAATCCACTTTCCGCAAGGCCTTCAGGTTGTCTTCGAGTTGTGCCACGGAACTTGCCCCGATAATGACAGACGTAACCAGTTCGTCCTTCAAAACCCAAGCCAAGGACATTTCGGCCAACGTCTGTCCCCGCTCTGCGGCCACCCGGTCCAAGGCTTTGATTTTCTCCAAGACCGCCTCTGTCAATACCTCGCGTTTCAGGAATCGCCCTTGTGCCATACGCGAATCTTCGGGCACGCCTTGCAGATAGCGGGACGTGAGCAAACCTTGCGCCAACGGTGAAAAAGCGATAAACCCAACCCCGTACGCCCGGGCCTGTCCCAAAATGCCCTCCTCTTCCGGAGCGCGGTCGAACAGGTTGTAACGCCCCTGATACAACAGGCAATGCACGTCGCGCGCTTCCAAATAACGGTAAGCCTCTTCGGCCTTGTCGGCCGGGTATCTGGAAAGCCCCACGTAAAGTGCCTTGCCTTGGCGCACGATGTCCACCAAAGCCTGCATCGTTTCTTCCAACGGTGTCTCCGGATCGTAACGATGGGAATAAAACACATCCACATAATCCAAGCCCATACGTGCAAGGCTCTGGTCGAGACTGGCCATGAGCGACTTGCGGCTTCCCCAGTTTCCGTAGGGACCGGGCCACATGTCGTAACCGGCCTTGGTCGACACAAACAGTTCGTCGCGATAAGGCTTGAAGGATTTCTTCATAATGAATCCGAAAGTCTCTTCGGCACTGCCATACGAAGGACCGTAATTGTTCGCCAAATCGAAATGCGTGATGCCATGGTCGAAAGCATAATGCGCCATCGCCAACGAATGAGACAAAGGATTGACGTCACCGAAATTATGCCACAACCCTAAAGAAACTTCAGGAAGGAGCACGCCGCTACGCCCGCTGCGACGGTAGCGCATACCGTTTTCATACCGGTCGGATGCCGGAGAATAAATGGGATTCAACATAAATACTATAACTGTTTTAGAAGTGTCTGACGCAAAAATAATGAAAAAACCATAAATCCGCCTGCCTCTCCCGGTAAAACTTCCTATCTTTGTTCATTATTATCACATAACAGATTTATTTCACATGAAACACACCTTCAGCGCATGTTGTTGCGCCATCCTGATTTCAATTTCCGCACAAGCGCAAAAAGGCGCTTCCCATTTCGAAATAGACACCCGCGCCCCCTTGCAGACGATAGACGGTTTCGGGGCATCGGACGCCTGGAGCATGCAGCACATCGGACTGTGGCCCGACAGCGTGCGGTTGCAAACGGCCGATTGGTTGTTCAGCACCGAGAATGACAGCAAGGGGCAACCCCTCGGCATCGGGCTTTCGATATGGCGTTTCAACATCGGGGCAGGCAGCCACGACCAGGGACGCGAAAGCGGCATCGGCTCACATTGGATGCGCACGGGATGCTTCCTCCGGCCAGACGGCACGTACGACTGGACGCAACAACCCGGACAACGCAACTTCCTGCGCATGGCCCAAGAACGGGGCGTAAGGACCTTCATCGGCTTTTTCAATTCGCCTCCCGTGTACTTTACCCAAAACGGACTGGCTACCAACACCGGACGGGGCGGGACGCTGAACCTGAAAACGGAACATTACGGCGATTTTGCCCTATTCGCTGCTAACGTGGTGGAAGGGTTGGAACAACATGACGGCATCAAGCTTTCCTACGTCTGCCCCGTCAATGAGCCGGACGGCCATTGGAATTGGGTGGGTCCGAAACAGGAAGGCACACCGGCCACCAACCGTGAAATCGCCGGACTGGCACGGGCATTCAGCCAAGCGTTCACCCAGAAAGGACTGGACACGAAAATCCTCATCAACGAATCGTCGGACTACCGCTGCATGTTTGCCACTCACATGACCGACTGGCAGAGAGGGTATGCCATCCAGTCGTTTTTCTGTCCGGACAGCACGGACACTTATCTGGGCGACACCCCGAACGTGCCGCGCCTCATGGCCGGACACAGCTACTGGACCAACACTCCCTTGGAAGCCCTGCGCGGCATCCGCATGCAACTGAAAGACACGCTGGACAAGTACAACGTACAATTCTGGCAAACGGAAACTTGCATCATGAGCAATGATGAAGAAATCGGAGGTGGAGGCGGTTACGACCGTACAATGAAGACAGCCTTATACGTGGCACGTATCATCCATCACGACATCGTCTATGCCGGAGCGCGAAGCTGGCAGTGGTGGCGTGCCGTGGGCGGGGACTACAAGGACGGACTCTTGCGTGAGTTCAGCAACCGCGAAGGGACGAACGGGCGCGTGGTGGACTCCAAACTGCTTTGGGCTTTAGGCAACTACAGCCGTTTTGTCCGTCCGGGCGCCACCCGTATGGGCATTACCGCCACCGACAAGACGGGACGCGCCGTGACGGAAGGCGACACGGACCGCACGGGACTGATGTGCACCGCCTACCGGAACGCTGACGGCTCGTGGGTCATGGTCGTAGTGAACTATGCCACCGAGGCGAAAAATATGACCTTCCACGTGGATGACCGGAAAGTGAAAAGCTGGCAACCCTACCTGACGGCCGAAGGAACGGGAAAGAACTTACAGCCTGTCGACAAGGTGGGCAACGGAAAACAAACCGTCATCCCGGCACGCTCGATTGTGACGTTTGTAAGCCGGTAAGACGAACATTTTGTCAGTTTCTCAAAACTCGCCATCAGCCAAAATCCGACCTTATAGACCTGAAAAGAACGGCGTGATTGAATAAAAATACATCCAAACCGCATATATGCAGTAATGAATTGCATATATGCGTTTTTTTCTGCTGAAAGCGATTTTCCGTTCACAGCCAAACGGAAAAAAATTCTCCGCAGATTGAAACGCCTGTGGCTTCCGCCTGAGCCAAAAACAAGAAGAAAACGGAGATAAAACATGCCGAAAACACATCTTTTTCGTCTGGTTGAAACCTTTTTGCCGACAAAAAAGAAAAGCAAAAAGACAATAAAACACACGTTTCGCTTACTGCCAGCCGGAAACACAGGCGGCAAACATGCCGTTTCGTCCCGCTTTGTAAAACCCCAAACAGATTTTCCTGTCCATTTGCCCGAAAGCCGATGCACGAGATTCGCGTATTCCGGCGCGACGTCCCTCCCGGCTGTATATAACGGATTCTCGCACGGACAGGTTTGTCATTTTGACAGCCTCCGCCTTTTCCCGAACCGTCCACCGATTCTTCTTTTCAATTCGGAAAACAAAGTAATCTCCTTACGAATCGCTGAAGCCGAAAGCCACACGCTGGCACCTAATACGCATCCGCCTGCTGCAACCTTGAGCCATACTTCGGACTGCATGCCCAAAAACAAAGCTGCCGCCACGCAAAGGAACTGTGCCGCCATGAACGGACGTGCCGCCTTGTCGGGCCTGAAGCCGTAGCGTCGCCCGTACACAGCATAAATCATCCACCAATCGAACACTCCGGCCAAAGCCAAGGCGATTCCCGTACCCAAAATACCTCCGTACACAAAACCGACAATCACGCACACGGCCATAAAGATGTCGTAGGCCGCCTCCATGCACAAATACATGACGGCATCGCCTTTGGCCAACGAGGTATATGCCACGGGGAGCGTCATCGACTTGAAAAACATGTGCATGGAAGCACAGACAGCCATGCCGGTCATGGGCAGGAAGGACGATGAATACAATACCCTGATGGCCAATGGCATACATATCATGAACAACACCAAAAAAGGCGACATGAGCAACACGCAGACTTTTATCTGGCGATTGATGGTCTGGTTCATCCGCCCCACATCGGCATTCACAGACGACAAGCGCGGAAAATAATCGGCATCGACCGCCGTGAATACCACCCCGGCGTAAGTAATCACCAGGTTATACCCCATACCGTACAAGCCCACGTCGGACAACGAGCCCCAATTGGTAATGAAAAGCGAAATCCCCATCGCCACCGACATGTTCACCGCCGTGGCCATGATATAAGGCACGCCTAAGCGAACCATGCTCCATCCCTTGCGGAAATGCGCCCGGCTCAGCAAGTCCACGCGCCAAGGAAAGACGGGAAGCGAAAGGGACAGATGAGCCACCATCACCCCCAACGTACTGACGACCAAGGCAGGTACAACCCCCGACATTCCCCAAAAGTAATAAAAAGGAACCGTCAGCAGCAAAGTGGCCGCTGCCCCCAACACGGAAATCAAAGCCACACGCTTCAACCGCCGAACGGCTTTCAAAATGGAAATTTCACCCACCGTAACAGCCATAAAACCCATGACGGGAGAAAGCAAACAGAGAGGCAGGATATGGGACGTATCGCCAAAAGCCCAATAACTTATGGCAGGCGAAAACAGCAGGCACAGCAACATGCCGGCCAAACCGGTCCATACGCTCCACGTACGCACTACTTCTACCTGTAGGAGAACTTTCTCCGGATGGTTTTCTCCGTAAAATTCTGCAATCTCTTTAATGGAACTAAACGAAATGCCCAGATTCGACGTGTTGTGGAGAAAACCGATGACACTCTGGTACAAAGCCGAAAGCCCCACTCCGGCCGTGCTGAGCAAAACGGCCGCCAGCTTGTTGCGCACCACGCTGACCAGTATCGTAAGCACCTGTATGCCTCCCAGAAAGCCCGTGTATTTTACGATGTGGTCGTAGGTCGCGTCTTCCCTGCCTTCCGTCTCTTCCAAGACCGTCAAACCGTCTTTTATTTCTTGTGTCTCACTCATAATATGGGAGACAAAGATACGGCATTTCCATTTATTTTCCGTATCTTTGTCTAAAAATATCATGAAAGTCCTATTACTTGGCGAATATAGTAACGTGCATTGGACCTTGGCTCAAGGGTTGAGAGCCTTAGGGCATTCCGTCACGGTAGCATCGGACGGCGACAGTTGGAAAAACTATCCGCGCGACATTGACCTGCATCGAAAGTCGACAGGAAAAACGGACACGCTGGATTTCCTTTTCCGCGTGGCTCGGGCTCTCCCTTTCATGAGAGGATATGATGTGGTGCAACTCATCAATCCTGTTTTTTTAGAACTGTGTCCGGAACGCCTGTTCCCTATTTACCGTTTCCTGCGCCGCCACAACCGGAAAGTATTTCTCGGGGCATTCGGCATGGACTATTACTGGGTAAAGGCAGGACTGGACTGCCAGACGTATCGTTACTCTGACTTCAACATCGGGACGGAAGTCCGAATGAATCCCGACAACGACCGTTTCATAGCCGAATGGCTCAACGGCCCTAAAGGAGAACTGAACCGTTTCATAGCCGGCGACTGCGATGGCATAGTCAGCGGTCTCTACGAATACGACGCTTGTTACCGACCGCATTTTCCGGAAAAAACGCAATTTATCCCCTTCCCCATCGACTTGTCGGAAGTCACGCCGCGCATCCCCCATCCCGAAACGGAACGGACGCGTTTTTTCATCGGCATACAACGCAAACGGGATGCTTACAAGGGGACAGACATCATGTACAAGGCATTGGTAAAATTAGCCACACGTTACCCCGACCGGATAGAAATCGTGAAAGCGGAGTCCGTTCCCTTCGCACAATACAACCGGATGATGGACCACAGCGATGTGTTACTGGACCAGCTTTATTCCTACACGCCGGCCATGAATGCCTTGTGTGCCATGGCCAAGGGATTGGTTGTCGTAGGAGGGGGCGAAGAGGAAAATTACGACATCCTGGGGGAAAAAGAGCTGCGGCCTATCGTCAACGTATTCCCTTCTTTTGATGACGTGTACGCCAAACTGGAAGAGCTTATACAACATCCTGAGGACATCGCCCGACTGTCTGCAGAAAGCATACAATACGTCCGTCGCCATCACGACCACCGGAAAGTAGCGGAACGATATGTCGCATTTTGGAAGAGTAGAACTTAAAACATTGAAGCCTTAAAAACGAAGCATGAAACTCACCATCATCATCCCTGTATATAAGGTGGAAGCCTACCTTGACTTCTGCCTGAAAAGCATAGCACGGCAAAACGTGGAGGACTACGAAGTCATCCTCGTGGACGATGGTTCGCCGGACAGAAGCGGAGCGCTTTGTGACGCATGGGTACGGAAAGACGGACGGTTCCGTGTCATCCATTGCCCTGAAAACCGTGGACTGAGCGCGGCGCGCAACAGAGGACTGGACGAGGCGCGCGGAGAATATGTCACATTCGTCGATTCCGACGATTATATCTCCCCGCATACATTGCAAGCCAATATGGAATTGCTGGCCTTGCACCCCGAAGCGGATGTCCTGGAATATCCCGTATGCGTCTACCACGGCACGGCAAAAGCCTACCGTTATACGCCCGGAACATGCGAAATCACGGATTACACCGGATGGGCACACCGCAAAGGCTACATACATAGTTATGCTTGGAACAAAATCTATAAACGCTCGTTGTGGAAGTCTCTCCGCTTCCCGGAAGGCAGATGGTATGAGGATGTCTTCACCATCCCGGCCGTATTGCGCCAAGCACGATACATCCTGCGTTCGGACAAAGGGCTATATTATTATTGCAGTCGACAAGGCTCTATCTCCAACACCTTCTGTGACAAGGGCATCAATGACCTTCTCCAGGCCAACCTCACGCTATATCGCACATTGTCCGACAATACAAACCTTAACGACAAGGATTTGGACGATGCTTACTTACACTTGTGCGACCATCAGATCATACGAATACAATTCGGTGGTTCCCTGTGCATCCCCGAACGCAAAATACCATTGCGCCGCGCCTTGTTCACCCGTCGCCCACTGAACTACCGCATCAAAGCTATACTGAAGGCACTGAGCGGCAACCGCTATTGCGGCATTGTAGCACGAACCCGTAAAGTACTCAAACGATGAACAAACCGTCAATCAGCTTCATTATCCCTTATTACAAGGTAGAGCTTCCGCTACTTGCCCGTGCCATAACAAGTATCTTGCGCTTGGGACAAAAGGCCGATTGGGAAGTTTGGGTCATAAACGACGGTACGCCCGGACACGAAGCGGAAGACTACCTCGGTTCACTGGACGACCCGCGTATACACTACCATGTCCAGCCTAACTTAGGATTAGGAGGGGCAAGGAATACGGGCATGGAAATGGCTCAAAAGGAATATATTCAATTTTTAGATGCGGATGATTTTCTATTCCAAAAAGCTTTTTCCCAGATTTTGGATGTTTTAGGAGAAAAACATCCGGATCTTTTATCATTCGAGTTTAAAAAAGTCTATCATACGGGATTATGGGATACGAATGTCCCGGCTTGGCAAACAGTCTTTCAAGGAAGTGGAACTGATTTCATGCTCAAACACAATTTACACGGTTGTGCCTGGGGATATGTATTCAAAAAGTCTATACTCGACGGCCTGAGGTTCACATCCGGAATTTACCACGAAGACGAAGAGTTCACCCCACTTCTATTCCTAAAGGCACGGCATGTCATCATAACCAACCTGCCGGCTTATGCCTACTTTCAGCGACAATACTCGATTATACACCATCCTGACAGGAAAATTATAAAAAAACGTTATTCCGATTTGCAGCATATCATTCTTTGCCTCACAGACAAAGGCCGACAAATGGAAGGTAATGCCGCCATAGCTTTGAACAGGCGAATTGATATGTTGCGCATGTCCATGGTGTACACACTGTTAGGCGACAGCCCGGACACGGCTTTCCTGCTCGAAACATTGGAAAACATGAAACGGACGGGGCTGTACCCCCTTACACCACGTTTCTACTCTTTCCCTTACACCATCGTACGTTGGTGTACTTTTAAACCATTATGTGCCGTCGTCCTCAGCAAAATGTTTCGCCTTTTTCAATTACGCCATGCAGGACATGCCTCATAACCGACCGATTGTTTGCACAACAACAAAATAACATAAAAAGAGTTTATGAAAGAGGTATATCACAAAGTATTTGACTATCTTTGTACTGTTCTAATTATAGAACTTTAGTTTAAAGGTATTAGAAAGGTATTTGGCAAGTCCTCGTACGTGAGTATAGGGACTTGTTTTTGTTTTTATAAACCGTACAATCCGCACTCTTATTCTTACTTGAACAGAAAAAACAAATAAAAAAAGCGGCTATCCTTATAGATAACCGCTTGATTTTCAATTTGTAGCGTCTACGGGAATCGAACCCGTGTTGCATGCGTGAGAGGCATGTGTCCTAGCCGCTAGACGAAGACGCCTTGGAGCGGAAGCTGGGGGATTCGAACCCCCGGTACGGTAACCCGCACGTCAGTTTAGCAAACTGGTGGTTTCAGCCACTCACCCAAACTTCCTTGCTTCCTCGGATTTCCCTACCTTTCAGCAGGTGTTTTCCTCAATTGCGATGCAAAGGTAGCTCCTTTTCTTTAAACTTGCAAGCCTTTGGAGCACTTTTTTCCAATAAAACTCACAAAAGTTTCTTCTTTCCTCTATGCCTGATGAATCAGATAAGCAAGATAAACCAAATAAACTGCCACCATGACTCCACCTTCCCAACGCTCAATCGTCCGTTTTGTGTAAGAGAAACACCAGAGAATCAGGACACTTAAAAGCATAAGCCCTAAATCGAAATATGAAATACTCCCCACAGGCATCGGAGATACGGTCGCACAAAAGCCCATCACAAAGAAAATATTGAAAATATTGCTTCCCACAACATTCCCTATTGCAATGGCGGAACTTCCCTTCCTGGCTGCCACAATAGAAGTGGCAAGTTCCGGAAGAGACGTTCCGGCGGCCACCAAAGTCAAGCCCACTACCGTTTCGCTTACTCCCATACTGAGCGCAATCTCTGTAGCCGCATCCACAAATAAGTTTCCTCCGAACACAAGACCGGCCAATCCCAATATGACATAAAGGAATATACGACCGTAGGACATCGGAGCTATTTGCAAGGCCTGCGGCTGCTCGCCCGCACCGTCTTTGTTACGGGCGATGGAAAACGTATAGAACATAAATACGGCAAAGAGACCTAACAGCATCAATCCGTCGGTACGCGAAATCAGATTCTCAAATTGTCCGCCGTCCAACACCGCATCCAATGATACGACGATAAGGGACAACGTGGCTAAAATAGCAAACGGAATGTCTTTGTGAATAGTAGACTTGCTAATGACAATGGGACTGACCAAAGCCGAACACCCCACAATCATCAATACATTAAATGTATTGCTTCCCACTATATTACCGATAGAAATCTCACTGTTTCCTTTCAACGCCGACATAAAACTGGTCACAAACTCCGGCAACGACGTCCCAAAGGCCACTACCGTCAAGCCTATCACCATTTCAGTCACGTTGAACCGCCGCGCCAAACCGGTCGCACCGTCCGTCAACTTGTCGGCACCGAGCAATACAAGCGCGATGCCGACTAAAAGTAATACTACTGTTAAAAACATACCCTCGGCTTTTTAGTCCCGACGACCGAGGAAGATCATGACATAATATAATAAGGTGGCCAAAGAACCTAAAGCCGCTACGACATAAGTATACGCGGCAGAACGGAGAGCCGATACGGCAGCCCCATAATTCCGGTTATTTGTCACGCCTGCCTCGCTCAGCCATTTGACGGCACGCCGGCTTGCATCGATTTCTACCGGCAAGGTAATAAAGCTGAACAAGGTCGTGGCAGCGAACAAGATGATTCCGAACAACATGATTTGAGGAAACACATTCAGCGTAAACATCCCGATGAGCAATACCCACATCATCCAATTGGAAGCAAAAGAAATGACCGGCACCAGACTACTCCTCATCTTCAACGGAGCATAAGCATGGGCGTGCTGCACGGCGTGGCCGCATTCGTGTGCAGCTACGGCTGCCGCTGCCACACTACACGTATCGTACACATCCTCACTCAAATTGACCGTCTTGTTGGCCGGATTGTAGTGATCGGTCAGCGACCCCGACGTACTTACCACTTCCACGTCATATATCCCGTTGTCATGCAACATCTTCACGGCGATATCACGTCCGGTCAATCCTCCGTCGATAGGAATTTTCGAATACTTTTCGAACTTGTTCTTCAAATTAGCCTGTACCAACCAACTGGCCAAGGCAATACCGATAAAAAGAATCCAATACATATTATATTTATTAAATGGTTTTGTAAAAACAACGCTTCAAACATCATGCCAACGCACGCAAAAATAGCGAAGAAATGTCGAATACGATAAATAAAACAAGAATAAGACCGGTCTTTTTTGAATAATTAGTATATTTGTAAGTCAGTATTCACAAATAAGCATAAAACACATGAGAAAAGGTCTGATATACCCTCTGCTTTCAATGGCAGTCGCTGCAAGTCTCTTGGCGGGATGTACCGGTGGACAACAAAGCAAAGACTATATGGAGGAGAATGATTCTGTGACGGTTTATCCGCCCGACACGGCTTTCTACGGTCATTTGGGAGAAGGCACGGGAATGAGCAGTCTTGAGCTTATTACCGACGACGGCGATACACTGGCGTTAAACAAAACCAACGAAAAAACAGGGGAACCGGGACGTATATTGGGCGAAATAGCGAACTACACCGACCAATATGCCATTACGACGTGCGACGACAACCAAAGTGTAAACGTGGCCCTGAACATCAACCAACTCGCACAAAGGAAATGGCAATCGGACACTGACAAACAACACGGATTCCAATTGGAGATGAACGGTAAAGCCCGGTCTTTAGCCACCGGCCCATATAAGTACAACCAATGGAGTCTGTACAACTGCAAATTAATTCTGTTACGGGAAAGCGAAGGCGTACACGGAGCGGAAACGAGGAACGATACACTGGACATTTTGAAACTGACACCGGACTCTTTGGTGCTGCAAAGTAGCCGCACGAGCATTCCCGAGAAGTTCCATCGCATATCATAAAAGAGTATTATGGCTGGCAATAAAGACAAAATGGTAAAGTGCTACAACTGTAAGCACGGCAAATACATGCAATGGATGAAAAACCCCATTATCTGTGAATGCAACTGGACCGGCGAACGCTACGTGGCCGAAGCCAAACGGCTGTGTAGCCGCTTCGAAGAAAATACAAACCGGGAAACTCCCGAGATCACACATTACGATCATTATTAGAAAGTTTCCCGGTTGTAATGAGTAGCCAGCCTTATTTGACGGCCACGCATTCCACTTCCACCAACGCACCTTTAGGCAATGCCTTTACGGCAACTGCCGAACGTGCAGGAAAAGGTTCTTTAAAGAAAGTGGAATATACTTCGTTCATAGCGGCAAAATCTGCCATATCTGCCAAAAAGACCGTAGTCTTGACCACATGCGACAAGTCGATGCCGGCTTCCGCCATGATATGGGCGGCATTTGTCAACGCCTGACGGGTCTGCTCTTTGATACCGCCTTCGACAAATTCCCCGGTAGCCGGATCAATAGGAATCTGGCCGGAAGCAAAAACAAATCCATTCACTTCAATGGCCTGACTGTAAGGGCCGATGGCAGCAGGTGCCGATTTCGTGTGTAAAGCTTTCATAAAATCTTTTTTTATTTATATTAGTTTTAAACCTGCATTCTTCAATGCAAGCTGGAGTTCCTGTACATGTTCCGCATTACGGGTTTCTACCTGGACACGCAACCAACAGGCCGTGACGTTGGACGTATCGTCATTCCGCTCATGATACACGCTGATGATATTCGCCCCCACCGACGCGGCAATCTGACTGACCACAAACAACTGCCCCGGTTTATCGTCCAGTTCCACGCAAAAGGTGTATATCCGCCCGCTTTTGGAAAGCCCGCGGTTGATCACGCGGCTCAATATCGTCACGTCGATATTTCCGCCGCTCACTACACAAACGGTCTTGCACCCTTTTACGGGCACCTTGTTGAACATGGCGGCAGCCACGCTGACGGCTCCGGCTCCTTCCGCAATCAGTTTATGCTGTTCTATCAAAGCCAGAATCGCGGCACATATCTCATCTTCCGTCACCGTCACGACCCCGTCGAGATACTGTTTGCACGTCCGGTAAGTAAGTTCCCCCGGTTCTTTCACCGCTATCCCGTCAGCAATCGTAGACACAGCGTCCAGGCATTCTATCTTCTGGTGCTCGAGGCTCTGCAACATGCCGGGCGCCCCACAGGCCTGCACGCCATACACCTTTATTTTCGGATTCAAAGTCTTGATGGCAAAGGCGATCCCACTGGCCAACCCTCCGCCTCCTATCGGCACAATCACCGTATCCACGTCCGGCAACTGTTCAATCAGCTCCAAACCGATCGTTCCTTGTCCGGCTATCACCCTCTCGTCGTCGAAAGGATGTATGAAGGTGTACCCGAATTCATCACGCAGTTCCAAAGCCTTACGGTAGGCGTCATCGTACACGCCGGGTACCAAACAAATGTCGGCTCCCAACCGACGTGTGGCCTCCACCTTGCTGATCGGTGCCCCTTCGGGTAAGCAGATCAAAGATTTAATACCGTATTTGGCGGCCCCGAGCGCCACTCCCTGAGCATGGTTCCCAGCCGAACAGGCAATCACGCCCTTGGCCTTCTCCTCATCGCCCAACTGCGATATCTTATAACAAGCTCCCCTCAGCTTGAAAGAGCCAGTCACCTGCAAATTTTCGGGCTTCAGGTAAATCTCACTTTCCTGATTGATTTTGGGTGCATAAATCAAATCCGTCCGGCGCACCACATTGCTCAAGACATACCTGGCCTTGTAAAAATCATCCAAATTCAACATAGTCGTATTTTTATATGCAAAAGTGCAAAAAAGAATTCAAACCACCTCTTTTCCGCGCACTTTTTCTGTTTCCCTCGACAAGTATTCTTCGTGAAAAAACATAATTAATCAGAAAATCCATTTTCAACCATTGTTTTTTCTCACAAATGGTCTTTACGGCACAATTTTTTTTGTATTTTTGCGCAAGATTATTCGACTCAAATTAAAAGAACAAAATTTGTTGAATCAGCTAAAAGAAGGATAAAAATGAAATTTACAAAAATTGCAACGGTTCTTGGTTTAACGGCTGTTTGTGTACCGACTATGGCTCAATACGAAGGAACGAGAGTGTACGACCGTATTGGACATGGGCAAGACAGTATCACGACCTTAGGTAATATCGTAGCCTACAAAGACAGCTACAAAGCCCAGGATTACGTAGGGGCGTACGAGCCCTGGAAAGCCGTGTTCACGATGGCTCCGTGCGCTGAAGTGAGCACGTATGCCTATGGTGCCATGATTTTGGCCAACGTACTGGTCAAAGAGCAGGACATGACGAAGAAAAAGGCATACTTCAACGAATTGATGAACTTATATGACACGCGTCTGAAGCACATGGATGCCCTCAACTCTTTTACGAAGGCAGACAAGCGTGCCACAAAGGGTGACATCCTGGCCCGTAAGGCTTTCGACTATGCTTACTACGGTGCGGGCGTGGCCGACGGTTATTCGCTGGACAAGGCCTACACCATGTTCCGCGAGGGTATAGACCTTATTAATAAGGATGGCGCCAAAGAGGTCCCCGGTTTCGTATTGGACAAATTCTTTGAAATCTCATATCAAAGATACATGGCCGACTCTACCGCTTTCCGCGAGCAGTTCCTGAAAGATTATATGGAAAGTCGCGAGGCTTGCCAAGGCATGTTGAGCTTGGCCAACGAAGCGACAGACTCCGTGGCAGCTCAAAAGATCGTGGCACAGTACGACCCGACACTGAACCGCATCGAAACCTTGTTTGCCCAGTCCAAAGCTGCTGACCGCGAGCAACTTATTGCTATTTTCGGTCCGAAAATCGAAGAAAACAAAACGAATCTGGCTTATCTTAAATCAGCGCTGACCTTATTGGCTGCTAATGATTGCGACGATACCGACATTTATTTCAAGGCAGCAGAATACGCTTACAACATCGAACCGAGCTACGAATCGGCCATCGGTACGGCACAGAAATACTACAAAGACGGAAAAGTGGCCGAATCGGTGCAATACTTTGATAAAGCCCTTGAATTATGCCCCACCGACCAAACTAAAGCGGCCATTGCATTGAAGATTGCCAATGCCGTGTCTAAAACGGGAGACTCCGCCAAGGCATTTTCATATCTGGACAAAGCCGTACAATACAACGCAGGTATTACGGGAAAGGCTCATTTGGTGCGCGCACAGATTCTGGCCTCATCCAAAAACTTCTCAGAGGCTATCTCCTATTGTACGAAAGCTGCTCAGGAGGACGTCAGCATCTCTGGTTCTGCCAATCGTCTGAAAGAGAAGATTCAGGAAGTACAGCGCAAGAATGCAGAGTACGAAAAGGCCAATGCCGAATATAAGGCTCAGAAAGCAAAAATAGAGAAAGAAGAAAATTTCTGGAAAGCCGGAGGCAAACAATAATCTACGGAACATCATCAAAAAATACTCCGTAAGAGAGGGATATGGCAGGCAGAGGGGTCTACAAGACCTTTCTGCCTGCTTTCGTTTTCACCCCTAAAGGAAACGGGTACACCTGCCGGACATACACCTCGCAGGGGATACGGGATATAAGGATTTCAGACAAAAGAACTGCATTCTGCATAGCATTGGTTTTCAACTGATTGAAATGGACAAAAAAATCTCCTGAGAATGAAAAATCAATCTCAGCCAAACGAAAAATCATTCGGCTGAGATTGATTTTTCGTTTGGCTGAGAAAAAAAGTGGCCCGTGCGCCAAACGGTTTCCGGTTCTCTACAAGACGCGACTGAAACAGGGCTGAAAGATGGCCGAATCATCCTTCAGTTCATAACTCATTCTATACAAGCCCATTACAGTGAAACCTGAAAGATGAAGCATGTTTTCCCAAAATCCCTGGAGGAGGGAAAGATGTACCTTTACCCCTTCTCCCTCTTTCACAAAAACGGAAGCAAGACGGGCAAGACAAAAGAGGCACGGCAACTATTTCTCCAAACAAGCCATAAGCTCTTCCACCCCTTCGGAAGCTCCTTTCATCAAATGATGCACACGTCCCCCGCCATGGATACCTGCCACGGGCTTGGGGTCTATCACATAAATGGGAGCATGGGACGGGACATAATTCAGCAGCCCTGCCGCCGGGTAAACATTCAGGGAAGTGCCGATAACTACAAAAATATCGGCCGTCGAGGTGACGTCGATGGCTGTCCCTATCATCGGTACCGCCTCGCCGAACCAAACGATAAAAGGCCGCAACTGGCTGCCGTCTGCCGCACGGTCGCCTATTTTCACTTCCCACTCTTCAGGGCGAAGCTCACGGATGTACTTAGGGTTGTCCGGTTCCAGACTCGACGTGACTTTCGTCAGCTCGCCGTGCAAGTGAATCACTTTCGTACTGCCGGCACGCTCATGCAGGTTGTCTACGTTCTGCGTGATGACCGTCACATCGTAATCTTGCTCCATGGCCGCCAGCAACACATGTCCCCGGCATGGCTCTACCTCCTGCAACTGACGGCGGCGTTCATTATAAAAACGGGTGACCAACTCCGGATTGCGGGCATATCCTTCGGGAGTGGCCACATCCTCCACCGGATAGCGGTCCCACAGCCCGCCTGAATCCCGGAACGTACTCAAACCGCTTTCGGCCGACATGCCGGCACCTGTCAAAACAACAACTTTTTTCATCTATTTTAGTTTTTTACCTACAAAAATAGGAAAAAATACAAGCAAATCACCCTAAAGGTCAAATAATTCAATTAACTTTGCGGCTTTAGTAAGAACATTTTAATAAAAACACCGCAAATGAATAAAGTAAGTTACGCATTGGGCTTGGGTATCGGGCAACAACTCAAAAGCATGGGAGCGCAAGACCTTTGCATCGATGATTTTGCACAAGCCATCAAAGACGTACTCGAAAACAAAGAACTGGCCGTATCGCACCACGAGGCACAAAGTATCGTGACCCAATATTTTCAGGAAAAAGAAGCAGCCATGAACAAGGAAAAGGAAGCCAAAGGCAAACAAGCGAAAGCAGACGGCGAGAAATTCCTCAAGGAAAACGCGCAGAAAGAGGGCGTGGTCACGACTGCCTCCGGACTGCAATACATGATATTGGAAGAAGGCGACGGCAAAAGCCCGAAAGCGACAGACAAGGTGCGTTGCCATTATGAAGGGATGCTCATCGACGGAACGCTTTTTGACAGCAGCCTGCAACGCGGCGAACCGGCCGATTTTCCGCTCAACGGAGTAATCGCCGGATGGACCGAAGGACTCCAACTGATGAAAGAAGGTGCAAAATACCGTTTCTTTATCCCTTACTTACTGGGCTACGGTGCAGGCGGCGCAGGAAATTCCATCCCGCCTTACAGCACATTAATTTTCGATGTGGAACTCATTAAAGTACTTTAAAATTTTATTTAATTCATAGTAACAACAATGAAAAAAACAGGTATTATCGCGGCTGCCGGTTTGGCAGCACTTATTTCTTCTTGTTCTTCTTCGGCTCCGAAGGCAGACATGAAAACGGACGTAGACTCTTTGAGTTATTCCATCGGTATGGCGCAGACCCAAGGACTGAAGCCTTATCTGGTAAACCGCCTCGGCGTGGACACCACTTATCTGGCTGAATTCGTAAAAGGTCTGAACGAAGGCGCCAACGCAGGCGACGACAAGAAGAAAACGGCCTACTATGCCGGTATCCAAATCGGTCAGCAAGTGAGCCAGCAAATGATCAAGGGTATCAACTACGAAGTGTTCGGCAACGACTCTACCCAGACCATCAGTTTGCAGAATTTCCTGGCAGGCTTCATTGCCGGTGTGATGGAAAAAGGCGGCCAAATGACCCTCGAACAGGCTCAGGAACTGGCCCAGGCCAAAATGAAGGAAGTGAAAGCCAAGAGCCTTGAAAAGACTTACGGCGACAACAAAAAAGCCGGAGAAGAGTTCATGGCGAACATCGCCAAGAAGGCCGGCATCAAGAAACTGGCCAACGGCGTATATTACGAAGTCATCAAAGAAGGTAACGGTGAAATTCCGGCAGACACCAGCCGTGTAGAAGTAAACTACGAAGGCAAGCTTATCAATGACACGGTGTTCGACAGCTCATACGAACGCAAGAGTCCGGCCACATTCCGTTGCAATCAGGTAATTCCGGGCTGGACCGAAGCTTTGACCCACATGCCCGTCGGTTCGACATGGATGGTATATATCCCGCAGGATCAGGCATACGCTGAAAGAGAAGCCGGCCAAATCAAACCGTTCTCTGCCTTGAAATTCAAAATCGAATTGCTGAGCATCAAAAAATAAGACCGGAAGATGAACGGATTAAAATATGCGGTCCTTTCCTTGGCTGTCCTCGCCTGCTTCGACGGTAGCGCAAAGAGAAAAAACAAGAAAGCCAAGAAAGCGGAAACAGTCCAGGTGGATACATGTTCCGTAGACACGTTCAGTTATGCCATGGGTATGGCTAACACGCAGGGACTGAAAAACTACGTCACCAGCCGTATGAACGTGGACACCGCCTATATGGCAAACTTCATCGAAGGTTTTAACGCTTCGCTCTCGGAAGCCGAACGCAAAAAGTTGCAGGCATACAGTGCCGGATTGCAGATTCGTCAGCAAGTAGAGGAACAAGTCATCCCGGGCATAGACAAACAGATAGCAGGGAACGACTCCGTGAAGGCCCTCAACCGCAACCTCTTTTTGGAGGGATTCGGCAAGATGCTGGCAGGCCAACCTACGGATATGAGCTTGCAAAAAGCAGAGGAAGTGGCCCAAAAGCAAATGAAGTATTACCATGACGCAAACATGGAACGCAAGTATGGCGACAACCGCCGTGCCGGTGAAGCTTTCCTGAAAGCCAATGCTAAAAAGGACAGCGTACGGACCTTACCCTCGGGAGTGCAATACAAGGTATTGACCCAAGGCAACGGGGAGGTTCCTACCGCCACCTCCAAAGTAAAAGTGAACTACGAAGGACGTTTGGTAGACGGTACGGTTTTTGACAGTTCATACGAACGTAAGCAACCGGCCACTTTTGGCTGCAACCAAGTCATCAAAGGTTGGACGGAAGCACTTACACAGATGCCGGTAGGTTCCAAATGGGAAATCTACATTCCACAGGAGCTGGGTTACGGCTCACGCGAAGCCGGCAAAATTCCACCCTTCTCCGCATTGATTTTTACGGTTGAACTGTTGGAAATTGAAAAATAAGTGAACTATTCTCTATAAAAGGACGCCAAAAACACGTTTTGGCGTCTTTTTTTGTTAAAACCGCATGCAGTTTGCAGAAAAACGGCTATATTTGCTTACAAAATGTTCAATCAATACAAAAACAGACCCATGGAGAAGATAGACAATTTAGATAAGAAAATCTTGGAAATCATTACGGGAAATGCACGTATTCCATTTAAAGATGTGGCTGCGGAATGCGGCGTATCACGCGCGGCCATCCACCAAAGGGTACAGCGCCTCATCGACCTCGGTGTCATAGTAGGTTCAGGATACCACGTAGATCCCAAGACATTGGGTTACAGCACCTGTACCTACGTGGGTGTCATTCTCGAACGCGGTTCGATGTACAAACGCGTAGTAGAGGAACTGAACCACATTCCGGAAGTCGTGGAATGCCATTTCACCACCGGACCTTACACTATGCTCATCAAGCTGTATGCTTGCGACAATGCCCATCTGATGGAACTGTTGAACAACAAGCTGCAAGAAATTCCGGGAGTAATCTCCACCGAAACCTTAATTTCACTGGAACAGAGCATCAATAAAGAAATTCCTATCGTTTTAAATAAAAAATAACTCTCATGAGTTCCGGTTACTTCGACTGGGAAACCGCTTACGGCCAATACCACAACCGCTTCCCGGGATATAAAAAACAACCTGTAATCGGCATTACGGGCAATTTCGGAGAAAAGGGGTGCGAACTGGCCGAAGGTTATTTTGAATCCGTACTGAAAGCGGGAGCCACTCCGGTCATCATCCCTCCTTTTGAGGACCGGGATGCGTTGGCCAATGTGCTGGAGCATGTAGACGGCCTTTTGCTTTCGGGCGGAGGCGACCTGAACCCTCTGTTTACCGGCGAAGAACCGATTCCGCAACTGCACAGCGTCAACTACAAACGTGATTTGGCCGAACTGCTGCTTATCCGTCTGGCTTACGACCGGCAGATTCCGATGTTGGGTATCTGTCGGGGTATACAAATGCTCACCGTGGCATTGGGCGGCTCTGTTTATCAGGACATCTACAGCCAACAGCCGGACCGGCAACTGCTCGGACACGACCAACAACTGGATCGAAGGTATGCGTCGCATACCATACAGCCTACCGCCGACAGCTTGGTTTTACGCCGCTTGCTTGGCGAGGCACCGGTCGCAGTCAATTCTTTCCACCATCAGGCCGTCAAGGAGACAGGTCCTCTCCTGCGGGTTTGTGCCACATCACCGGACGGTCTTATCGAAGCAGTGGAGTCGGCGGAATATAAATCGGTATTGGGTGTACAATGGCATCCCGAATGTTTCATCCTGCGGCAAGACGAGAGCATGATGCCTTTGTTCCGGTGGCTATGTGAAGAAGCCGGTTCTTTCCGCGAAGCCAAAGCCCTTCACCGGAAGATGCTGACGTTGGACAGCCATTGCGATACCCCCATGTTTTTCCACAAAGGCATTCATTTTGACCAACGGGACCCGAACATCCTCGTCGACCTCCACAAAATGACGGAAGGCCGGTTGGATGCCACGATTATGGTGGCCTATCTGGCACAAGGCGAACGGACGGACGAGGCTTTACAGGCCGCCACTGCGAAAGCCGACCGCATACTGACACAAATAGAAGAAATGGCGGCAGCCCATTGTACGGGAGTAGACCTCGCTTACACTCCATCCGATTTGCTACGTTTGAAAAATGCCGGCAAGAAAGCCATCATGTTGGGCATCGAAAACGGATACGCCATCGGGAAAGACCTCTCCCGCCTGCGTCACTTCCGTGACCGGGGTATCGTGTACATGACTTTATGTCACAACGGCGACAACGATATTTGCGACTCGGCGCGAGGGAAAGGAGAGCACGGCGGACTCAGCGCATTCGGTCGTGAGGTCGTGCAGGAAATGAACCGCTTAGGATTGATGGTGGATCTCTCCCACGGAGCGGAAAGCAGCTTTTACGATGCGCTGAAACTTAGTTCCACTCCCATCGTCTGCTCCCATTCGTCTTGCCGTGCCTTGTGCAACGTACCGCGCAACTTGACCGACGAACAGATGAAGGCACTCGCCCGAAAAGGCGGAGTGGCCCAAGTTACTCTCTATAAAGGCTTTTTGCGCGAAGACGGTGAGGCTTCCATCCTCGATGCCATAGAACACTTGAACCACATGGTAAACATCATGGGCGTAGAGCATGTAGGCATCGGAACGGACTTCGACGGTGACGGAGGAATTCCGGGATGCGCATCGGCAGCGGAAGTCATCAACTTCACCCGCCGCCTGTTAGCCGAACGGTACAATGACACGGACATAGCCGGCATCTGGGGAGGAAATTTCCTAAGGGTCATGCAACTCGTGCAAGACAGCAGGACTTGCTGACCGGAAAACAGAATAAGCAAAACAGATTCATGAAAAGAACGATTTTAAACTTGCAATGGAGCACTGTCTTCGGTGTTTTTCTATCCGTCTGTACGGCTTGCGGACATAAAACCGGAAACGGGACAGGCACAACCGACAGCATTCCTATGGCTGCCGCACCGGAATTCAATGCAGACAGTGCTTTCGCCTATACGGCTGCACAATGTGCGTTCGGGCCTCGTGTACCGAATACGGAAGCCCACCGTCTTTGCGGTACGTACATTGCCGAGAAATTCAAAAGTTTCGGCGCGACCGTCACCGACCAATATGCAGACGTGAAGGCATACGACGGTACGGTCCTGAAAGCCCGTAACATCATCGCATCTTATAATCCCGATGCAAAAGCACGCATACTGGTTTGCGGGCATTGGGACAGCCGTCCGTGGGCCGACAACGACCCGGACTCTGCCAACTGGCACAAACCGGTATTGGCTGCCAACGACGCAGCCAGCGATGTGGCCGTCATGTTGGAAATGGCACGGCTCATCCAACTCCATCCCCTTGAAATAGGAATAGACTTTATCTGTTTCGATGCAGAAGACTACGGCGTGCCGCAATGGTCCGACCAGGCCGGAGACGCTTCATCATGGTGCCTCGGCTCGCAATATTGGGCGGCCAACCCGCATGTATACGGTTATCAGGCGCGCTTCGGCATCTTGATGGATATGGTAGGCGGGCGAGGCAGTACTTTCTCCAAAGAAGGATATTCCCAAAGATACGCCTCACAAGTCGTCGATTTGGTTTGGAACACGGCTGCCCAATTAGGATACGGGCAATTCTTCCCGATGCGTGACGGGGGTTATATCACCGACGACCACGTACCGGTCAACGAGATAGCCGGTATCCCGTGCATCGATATTATCCCTTACTTTACTGATGCCCCGTCCGGGTTCGGCCCCACGTGGCACACGGTAAACGACAATATGGAGCACATAGACCGACAGGTACTGAAAGCTGTGGGACAGACGGTAATCCAAGTGATTTTTAACGAAAACCAATAAAATGGAAACAATTAACGAAGTACAAGACGAAATCATCGAAGAGTTCAGCGGCTTCGATGACTGGATGGACAAATACCAGTTGCTCATCGACATGGGCAGTGGGCAGGAACCGCTCCCCGAAGAGTACAAGACCGAACAGAACCTGATAGACGGTTGCCAAAGCCGGGTGTGGCTGCAAGCCGACTACCGGGAAGGACGGGTCGTGTTCCGCGCCGAAAGCGACGCGCTGATTGTAAAAGGTATTGTGGACTTGTTGGTGCGGGTGTTGAGCGGACATACGCCGCAAGAGATTCTCGATGCCGACCTTTACTTCATCGACCGTATCGGACTGAAAGAGCATCTTTCGCCCACCCGAAGCAACGGTCTGGTAGCCATGCTCAAACAAATGAAAATGTACGCTTTGGCTTTCAAGGCCAAAGAGGAAACGACATAAACACGCCTTCCTTAGACGAGTAACTGAAACTCAGGTGTAGGAAGAAATCCCGCACCTGAGTAAATACATTTTAATCCTATGTGACTAAATTTTGCCGACCAAATCAATACTCGGCTTCAACGTGGCGGCTCCTTTCTTCCATTTAGCCGGACAAACTTCCCCATCGTGTGTAGCCACAAATTGCGCAGCTTCCACCTTACGCAACAATTCGTCTGCATTGCGCCCGATGTTATTGTCTTGTATCTCGGCCAATTTGATTCTACCTTCAGGATTTACCAAAAAAGTACCGCGATAGGCCATACCGTCTTCTTCTATCATCACGCCAAACGCACGGCACAAAGCCCCTGTCGGGTCGGCTAACATCGGAAACCGGATTTTCCGAATACTCTCCGAAGCATCATGCCATGCCTTGTGTACGAAATGCGAATCGGTGCTTACGGAATAGACCTCCACGCCCATGGCCTGAAATTGGTCATAATTCTCAGCCATGTCCACCAATTCCGTCGGGCATACAAAAGTAAAATCGGCCGGATAGAAAAAGAAAACAGCCCATTTGCCTTTTACATCTTCGTTTGTCACTGTCTTGAAAGTTCCATTCTGAAACGCCTGAACTTTGAATTCAGGAAGTTGTGAATTGATAATCGGTTCCATAATCTTTTAAAGTTTTAGTTCGTTACAAAAATAAACCATTTCCTCCGTATCCAATCTACAATTCCGATTGAAAATATAAATGAACCGATAGACGCAATCTATACCAATACCTGGGTAGACTGTAGTTCCTGCATTTCTGAAGGAACAGCCCTACGGATTTCCCGAACAAGCGTTTCTTTCAATGTTTGCCGTACAAAATCTTTATGCGTCAACAGAATGAGTTGACGGGTCGGACAAGGAATGGCAAAGGCATGTACCAACTCTTTTTGTGCCTCACTGAGCTGCAACACGGCCAGTCCCGGAATAAAGGTAATCCCTCTTCCCCCCTCTACCATACGCATAAATGTCTCCATACTTCCCAAATGGTAAGCCATCTGACTGGCCTTCGCCGCTTTAAGCTGACAAAAACGCACCAACTGGTCGCGGAAGCAATGCCCTTCGTCCAACAGCCACAGTTGTTCACCCGACAAATCCGAAGTGCGTATCACTTCACGCCCGAATAATTCACTTTCGCGCGAAACATATACATGAAAAGGTTCATAAAACAAGGGTACACGGTCAAACTCATCCATATCAGACAGACCGGCCACGATGCCGGCATCTATCTCTCCGGTACGTAAGGCAGACTTGATGACATCGGTTTTCATTTCCACTACTCTGATATCCAGTTGCGGATATTTCTTCATCAACTGCGGAAAAAAACGAGGCAATAAATAAGGGGCTATCGTGGGCAATACTCCTAAATTAAACGTTCCGGACATAGAATGTTTTTCCTCTTCTATTATATCTCTTATACGTCCTGCCTGGAACAGCACGTTACGAGCCTGGGATATGACCAAGACTCCGGCAGGCGTCGGACAAACCGGTTGTTGTCCCCGGTCGAATATTTTCGTTCCCAACTCCTCCTCCAGTTTCTGTATCATGGCACTCAGAGTAGGCTGTGTCACCCGGCAATGTTCCGCCGCTTTGGCAAAATGGCGAAAACGGTCTACAGCCAAGACATATTCCATTTGTTGTAAAGTCATAGCAAACAAGGATTTAAAAAGTGATATAGAATCAATCTATGCAAAGATAGAAATTATCTGTTTGACAAGCGTATGTTTATAGCCTATCTTTGTCACATCAAACAAAATAAACAGAATATTAAATCTCAAAAACAGAAACATTATGAATACTTTAAATTATTTGCATTTGGACGAGAAAAGAGTAGCGGACGTCGTTACGGCATTACATCTTTTATTGGCAGACTTCCAGATTCATTACACCAACCTCCGTGGTTTTCACTGGGATATCAAAGGACATGGATTCTTCGTTCTTCACAGTAAATTTGAGGACTTGTACAACGATACAGCCGAGAAAATCGATGAGATCGCAGAACGTATCTTAACGTTGGGCAGCGTCCCCTCAAACAAATTCAGTGATTATTTGAAGGTGGCAAGAATCAAGGAAATTTCAGGCGTAACCTGTGGCAGTGAAGCCGTAGAACACATCCTTTCTACTTACGGTCATCTTATCGGGGAAGAAAGAAAGGTTCTTGATCTGGCAGCAGAAGCCGGAGACGAAGTAACGGTATCGCTGATGAGCGACTACCTGAAAGAACAGGAAAAGATGGTTTGGATGCTAACGGCATTCAGCAGCAGGACTTGCAGCAAATAGACTGTCGGAAAATCCGATACGGATAACATTCCCCCCAATAGAGAATTTCTTTCCATACAAACGTTAAGAACATTCTCTTTGGGGGAATGTTATTTTTTATTTATACGTTTTACCTAAAAAGGCTACACGAAAAGGTGGTCTTAGAAAGCACCAAAAAGAAATAGAATGAGAACAACAAAAGCATTTTAGAAGATACGTAAATGGTGAAAAGCAGGCATATTGCAAAAATAATATACTTTAGCATACTTCCATTTGAGAAAAATCGCTACCTTTACAGCGTGTTTGGGAATCAATTCTTCCACATTTACTGATGAAACTTATGAAAAAGACAATTGTGGCTTTCGTATCATTGGTGTGGCTTTTTATCGTTACCTTCGGAAGCCATGCACAAACTACCGTAAAACTGCCCGCCAAGGCGTATCCCGTGAAAGTACCTCACAAGACCGATGCCGGAGTGGACCGCTATTGGCATGTCACGCAAATCCTCTGTCTCGGTCCGTCGTCAGGCGGCTACAAGTTCCGCATCTACGGCAAGGCGGCCAAGTCATCTTCTTCCCATACCATCAATATGATGTACCTGCTTCCCAACAACCGGGTACAGATAGCCGGGGCTTACATCTTCCCTGCCATCACGGAAGGCAAATCGTTCAAGTTCGACATCGTGTCGGCTTTCAAAGGCTATGTACCATCCTCGTTCAACGGTTTCTTTATCCATGACGAGGCATTGGCACGGATTTTGGAAAACGAAAGGCGCGAAGCCGCCCAAAAAGCCGAAACGGTATCTCCTCCACCCGCACTACCAGAAATCCAGAACATCGTGGAGGACGCCATTGCGGATACGGAAATCCCCAGTACGGAACAGCAGCCCTCGGAAACAGAGAAAGACGAGAACATCTATGACACAGTGGAACAAATGCCGGAGTTCCCGGGAGGATTGTCTGCTTGTATGTCCTACATCGCCCGTAATGTGAAATATCCCACAATAGCCTTGGAAAACGGAATACAAGGTAGAGTCGTCGTACAATTCTGCGTGGAGAAAGACGGAAGTATCAGCAACACCATAGTGACCAAAAGCGTGAATCCCTATCTCGACAAAGAAGCCCTCAGGGTGGTATCCTCCATGCCCAAGTGGACACCCGGCAAGCAGAAAGGCAAACCGGTTAGGGTGAAATACACCCTCCCCGTCCACTTCCGATTGAAATAACTTTCCTTATTATACCTTATTAATACCTTATCCGTATGTACAACAACGAAATTTGGACCAAACATACCCGCCTCATTCTGACAGGAGTTATCATCGTAGCCATAGCCGGTTGGGTGGCCGGTATCCTACAAACAGCTTCCATTGTCATAGACACTGCCAACGATTTGCTGAAAGCGGCTGGCGAAGAAGAATTGCCTTTAAAACCGTTCACTCTCAGCGCACAAACCCTGACTATCATAGGCTACATCTTGTACCTCGTCGGACTGAATGGCTTTAAGTCGATACAAAAGAATTACGAGGCGTCAGCCATGGTGGGACGCATCTCCACTGCTTGCGGTTTCGAAATCGCAGCCACCCTATTGCTCTTCCCAGCCTCTTTCCTACCTGTCATTTTCGGTTGGTTATTTCGGTTCGGCGCTTTCGTATGCACGATAATCTCGCTAATCCTCCTCAAATCGGCTTTTGAAGAACTCCGTGAAGAAGCGACGTGGAGCAAACCTGCTCTCAAAGGTGCCGAGCAGCTACGCAAATCCGCCGTATACAACATCAACTTGATTTGGATGCCGTTCGTAGCTGCCGCCGTCATTGTGGTCAGCATTCTTCTCTTTACGAAAGGTACAGATTTCAACAACCTTATGTACACGGGCTTCGATGAAATCTCCCATCAAATCAAGGGTACCGTTTTTGCCGTAGGGCTTGAAGTACTGGCCTTCGGCCTCATCATGCTCTATTGGTCTGTCATGCAGTTCGTGCTGCGTATCCTCGGATGGGTCAACATCCATGCGGGGCGCCTCGTAGAGAAAACCAATGCACAAGATGAGAACTCAACTGCAACCGCTCCCCTTATCCCCGAAGTTCAAACGGACACCGCCCTGTACACACCCCATACGAACACTCCGGATACCGAAAACAGCGTTCCCCAATCCCGCCCTTCGCAAAGGAACAAGATCCTCCTTTACAGTGGTATCGCTTTGGCCATCCTCGTTACAGCAATTTGCATGGCTTTCTGTGGTTCTTCCGCTAAGGACAAATTCTCGGGTACATGGCGATTCGACAACGAATCCGAAGCCGCTGAACTCATCCTCGACCTCAAAAGCGATTCCACAAAAGGCACATTCTATTTCGGCAGCAAAGAAGAGATGGGGTTCTTCTCTATCAGTTTCAACGTGGCCTCTGTCCAGGTGGAGGGCAATACGGCCAAGCTCGAACTGACATGGTGGGACGAATTGGAAAACAAAGATATCATCGTGCCGGCCACACTTTCCCTCCGGACGGACAGTGCAAAAATAAACATCACCGTAGGTAACGAAGATACTCCTGAATTGGAATGCGGAGGATACGGTTATATCTTCCCCGTGACATTCACACTCGACCGTATCTCGGACCGGACAACACCTGAAAACGGAGATGAATCCGGTAATGAACCCGAAACCGCTAACGAGCCCACAGCCGAAATGGTCGAAACCGACGCTCCTACTGAAAAGACGACGGATGTCACAGAAGAAGACTACTCGCAACCTTTCCGCGGCACTTGGAGTTGGACCGATGAAATGATCCACAACGACTACTATGATGATGATATACCAGCCGCCGTCGTCACTCTCAAGCTTGATTTCTACAACGTCAACTCCGTGAAAGGAGATGGCGGAACAGCCGACGGATGGATGAACCTTGCCACCACTTCACCACAACGAGTATCCGAAAACAAGATAACTCTCAACGAAGTCATCGGCAACAAGGCATTCATCACTGTGTTAGACGGCTATAGCGAAATGGCTGAGTACCAAGCTACGATCACTTTCAATCCCGAAAACAAGACTTTGGAGTTCGAATTGGGCGACCTCATCGGTGAACTGGACGAAAACCAAGCGTTTATAGCGGGACAAAGCCCCACAGGAAACTACAGCCGCGTGATACTGAAACGGAAATCCGAATAACCGTAACGCCACTGTTCTTCCTTTTAGTGGTATTGGAAACACAACTCAACCGATAAATACACCATGAAAAAAGCTGTTTTATCCCTTTTCTTGTTCTACGCCGCCGTAGGCATACAGGCACAAACCGATCGCGATGCCTGCTGGCTTAACGCCGCGACCGGCGCGTGGGAATGGGGATTCTTCAAGGACTTTGCCGTACACGACGCACGGCAATGGCAATATGCCGCCGTCAAGGAAGGCAGAAAGAAAACCGCCGTCACCTTACGAAGCAGCAAAGAAACCTTGCAACTAGAAATCCGTTACCGAAATGACTCCGTTTGCACCATCGCCGTCAACGACGGAAAGGCACAGACCTACCGGCTGTGGGACAGCACGAAAGGCATCCTTTCCTACCTGCCGGCTGACGACACGCCGCCGCAACCATGCAGCTACCGGGAAGACAGCGTCACATTGTGTGGTTATCTGCCCGGCATGGAGCATGCCACTTTTACCTGTTCCATGCCCCAACTCACCGAATATCCCAAATTCCAGACACAAACCGACTCGCTCGGACGTTTCCGGTTGCGTTTCCCGGCCTTCGGACCGGCACAAGCCCTTTGCCGCATCGCGGAACGCACGTTCACGCTGCTGTTCAGTCCGGAACAAGACTACTACCTATATATGAACGGCCGTACTCCCATCCTGATGGGGGAAGACGCACGGACGAGCAACGAACTGTTGGCTATCGGAATGAATTTAGACGTATTCTCTCCGACCGAAAGGGACATCCACTCGGTAGACAACCGTACCTGCCTCAATGAGGTACGGCACGAACTGGCACGCCGTGAACGGCAATTAGACAGCCTCATCGGCAAACACCCCAACCTGTCCCGGCGTTACCGTACCGTGAAAGAAGAAGAAATCCGTTACAGTGCCCTCCACCGTCTCGCCTACCAACACTACAACCTTTCGGATTTCGGTGAAAAGCGTCTCTCCCCGAAAATCATACAAGCCATTGATTCCTTATGCCATACCATACCGCCCGTACCCTACACCATCTTCCCCGACTACCACGGCTTCCTGCAACAATCCGTCTACTACCAGTACCAACAATTCCTCGGCCGTTTTGCCGTCATGATAGACTTGGAGAAATTGCAGCAAGTGCTGCCCTGGCAAGAAGACTTGCACCTCCCCGACACGCTTTTGCAACTCATCAACCGGACGGTGGACATGGGACGAAAGTTCTCCCGCGACAATCCGGCTGACAGCACGGCCATGCAGGCATATAATGAAAACCACTTCAAGATTGCAAGAGAAATACACCAGTTTCCGGTATTTCGGGAACGGGAGCCCCGAATCATCGGAAACGCAGAATTGTTAAGATACCAGGAACTCCTCGAGTCTTCCATACGAACCCGCTTCCAGAAAGACCTGGCCGGAACCTTGATGGCATGGGAGGCATTGGAACGTGACCATACCCCCTTTCCGAAACCGTTGATGCGCGAAACCATGGTGCATATCCAAACTCCCGTGTTGCGCGAGGCCGTCGCCCGGCGGCAAGACTTCTACACCCGCCAACTGCAAACGCCCTTCGACTACCAAGGTTCGCTGAAAAGCAACGACATCGTGGCCGGACTGGCCGACGGGAACGAAATCCTGCAACGCATCCTCGCCCCCTATCGCGACAAGGTGGTCTATGCCGACATCTGGGGCGGATGGTGCGGCCCGTGCAAGGGGCACATGCGTGATTTCGTCCCGGCCATCAAAGAAGCCATGAAAGGGCGCGACGTCGTATTCCTTTATTTGGCCAACCGTACACCGGACGACGCATGGCGACAAATCATCAAGGAATACGGCTCAGTAGGCGCACAAACCGTACACTACAACCTGCCCGGCACACAACAGGAAGCCGTAGAAGGCATACTCTTGAACGGCGGTTATCCCTCTTACGCCATCTTCGACAAGGAGGGGCGGATCGTCACCAAGAATGCTCCTCGCCCCAACGAAAAGGACAAACTGATACAGACATTGGAAGAACAGCTCAACAAATAGAAAGCATCATGAAAAAGATTATCCTATCCCTCCTCCTGCTCTGCGCCGCCGTAGGCATACAGGCACAAACCGACCGCGATGCCTGCTGGCTTAATGCCACGACCGGCGCGTGGGAATGGGGATTCTTCAAGGACTTTGCCGTACACGACGCACGGCAATGGCAATATGCCTCCGCCAAGGAAGGCAGAAAGAAAACTGCCGTTACCTTACGAAGCGGCAAAGAAACCTTGCAATTGGAAATCCGCTACCAAAACGACTCCGTTTGTACCATCGCCGTCGACGACGGAAAGGCACAGACCTACCGGTTGTGGAACAGCGCGAAAAGCATCCTTTCCTACCTGCCGGCTGACACAGCCGCGTCCCGACCGTGCCAATTCCACGAAGACAGCGTCATGTTAAGAGGATACCTGCCGGACTTTCCCAACCAAAACTTGGAATATATCTACTATGAAAGATTTCAGGACACGCAAAAGATTGCCAATGTCCAAACCGATTCCGTCGGACGGTTCGAGTTAAGCATCCCCGTTTTAGGTCGGACAGAAGTGCTTTTTCGCATCCAGTCTCATATGTTTTCCCTTCTGCTCAGTCCTCAATCCGAATGTTTCCTGTGGATAAAAGAAAATTCGTTTTTGATGATGGGCGAGGATGGAAGAATCAACCATGAGTTGTCGGACATACAGGAAAGTTTTTTCGTCCAACCGAAAACTCTCCGGTATCCCAATGTGGCAAGTGACAGCGTCTGCCTGAGCGAAATCCGGAAAGGGTTGGCTGAAAAGGAACACGCGTTGGACGCTCTTCTCAAGAAGCATCCGAACCTTTCGGAAGACTTCCGGACCTTGGCAAAAGAAGACCTGTATTACAGTAGTCTCGGAAGGCTAATCACACAATCCTACGACAGCCATGCACAAGGAAACGACCAACTGCTTCCCGGCATCTTGGACATGATAGATTCATTGATGAAAGAGATGCCTCCCGTGCCGACCACCGTAAACTCCCGCTATTCCAACTTCATCTCGAACTACATCAACTATCATAACTACCAAGCCCACAAACACGGCAATATCGCATACGACCTGAGACGGCTGAAACAAGCCATGCAAGAACGCTGGGACTTGCAAGTCCCGGACAGCCTCATGCAGCTCATCGACCATACATTGGCCATGGAAGCACGCATAAAATCGAGAGAAGGAAAAGACACAGCCCTTGTCCGTACCTACCATCAAAACCACGAGGACATCGTAAAAGGACTTGAAGCTTCCGTCCAGAAAAACTCGTTCATGGATCTTTTCAAGATCGTGAATCTGAGGGAAGAGTGGGACATCATCGACCGCCTTGCCCTATCCGGTTTCCAAAAGGATTTCGCCTCAACCCTTTCCACACTCTATGCACTGGAACAAAGCCATATCCCATTGCCGGACAAGATATTACAGGAAGCCATAAGCCGTATCCACACTCCGGGATTGCGCGAGGCCGTCGTCCGGCAGCAAGACTTCTACGTCTGTGAACAGCAAAGACCGTTCGACTTCCAAGGTTCACTCAAAAGCAACGACATCGTAGCCGGACTGACCGACGGAAATGAAATTCTGAGACGTATCCTCGCCCCCTATCGCGGTAAAGTGGTCTACACCGACATCTGGGGCGGATGGTGCAGTCCGTGTAAACACGCGATAAAAAACGACGTTCCTGCCGTGAAGGAAGCCATGAAAGGACGGGATGTCATATTTTTATACTTCGCCAACAACACCTCGGACACTTCTTGGAAACAAATCATCAAGGAATATAAGTGCGTGGGGCCGCAAACCGTACATTACAATTTGCCACATGAACAGCAAAAGGCCGTGGAGGCCGTTCTCCGCCAAGGCGGCTACCCCTCCTACGGCCTGTTCGACAAGGAAGGGCGGCTCGTCACCAAAGAAGCCCCCGACCCTGCCTTCAAGGACAAACTGATACAGACATTGGAAGAACAGCTTTCAAAGAAATAAGACCGGCACCGTATGATACACGCACGCATAAAACACAAATCAGGGGCGGAAGATGAGCGGACTGCCTTAATCTTTGGGCCTTTACTCTATTTGCCCGCAAATACACTATGGCAAATCCTACGCTCCTCTTGCTTCGACAACGAGTCCATGCCTCAAAAAGGCGGGGAATTGCTTCATTATGAATTTTGGCCCAATTATAACAAAACGGAACATACATCCAACGAAAGCTATGTAGAACCTGACCTTCTCTTGGAATTTGAATACTTCAACCTGCTTGTCGAAATAAAACGCAAGGACGTACAATCCTACCGGCAATACGAAGGGCAGTGGAAAAATGAGATACAGGCCTTCGTCAACGGACAAACGCACGGGGAAAACAAGCCTCTCCTATTAATCGCATTGGGCGGCAACACTTCGCCTGAAGCCTTCCACACGCCGTTGGGACGGGTTTACAAATCTTCTTGGAACAGCCTCCTAAATCAGATTTGCATACGACAAGAGCAAGAAAAGCCCTACACTCCGGCCTACCGCATCCTTCATGATTTAGAATCGGCTTTCGGATTATATCATGAATTCCGGATTCGCAAATGGTTGGGACAGATAAGTCCTTACGGAATAACAAACAACACCTCAGACACCATCCGAACGATATGGAAAAGATGACAGACTCACGACAAGAATTGCTCCGGGAATTCCGTAGCGCACACAGGCTTATCAACGAATGCCAGACCGCCATTTTTGAAGTCATATTCAAAAAGGTCATGCCGACGTTCGGGCTGTTACCCGGCAAGTTAGAGTGCCGCCGCCTTTTCTGTAGCCCGCTCAGAGCCATCAAATCCCCCGACAAAGCTCTTTCCGGCTCTTGTTTCGGGTTCTCCCCCGATAATTGGGCGTGGGATTTGATTTATACTCATGTACTGGAGTTCTACTTGGGAAGCGTCAAAGGGAAAAGCTTTTCTGTCATTCAAGTAAGCGATACGGGCAGTTACCGAACCACGGTTGAAAGTTACAAGAAGAAAGACTCTTCCGCTTTCCCCCCGGCAGACGAATGCGGGTCATTGCTTATCTTTAAAATGAAACCCGCAGGCAATGCCATGCACACCAGTGAAGCCACCATCCGCGAACTTATCCATATGCCCGAAAACATTTACCACTCCAAATCCGGCAGTGTCTATGCCCGATATGACATGTTGGATTTCATGGACGAGGATTCTACGGACAAGGTCATGGACAGGCTAAAAGAAGCTTTTCGGTTATAGACTGTTAAGCATACAGATATACAATGAATTACGACAATCACCCAAGGGCAGAAATCAATCTCAGCCGAATGATTTTCCAATCTCAGCCAAACGATTTTTCATTCGGCTGAGATTGATTTTCTGGTTGGCGCAAGGTGATTTTCCCGCCTCCCGGTTTCAATCCGTAACCTGCCTCACCGCCTCGCGGGCACGTTCCAGAATGGCGAAAAGTTCGTCCACCGTTTCGGCACGCAACATGGCGATACGCGTCTCACGGAAATTAGGAATCCCCTTGAACACGGGTGAGGCGGCCAGATGGCGGCGGCTGTGCAGGATGCCCCGGTATTCGTCGATGCGGCGCACGCTGGTGAGCACCTGCTCCTTGAGCACGTCTATCTTCCAGTCCGCACTCATCACCGGATAGCCGCTCTTCACGGCTTCGTGCGCAGCCGACACGCTCTCCGGGTTCAGGACATCCATGATTTCCTTGAAAATCCATGGGCGGCCGAAGGTGGCACGCCCCACCATGACGGCATCCACCCCGTAGCGGTCGAAACACTCACGGGCACGTTCGGGCGAGGTTATGTCACCGTTTCCGATGATGGGAATTGTCATGCGCGGATTGTTTTTCACCTCGCCGATGATCGTCCAGTCCGCTTCGCCGGTGTACATCTGCGCCCGAGTACGGCCATGTATGGTCAACGCCCGGATACCACAATCTTGAAGGCTTTCGGCCAAATCCACAATCACTTTGCTGCTTTCATCCCATCCCAAACGGGTTTTCACCGTGACGGGAATGTCCACGGCATCCACCACGGCCCGCGTGATTTCCAACATCTTGGGAATATTCTGCAACATGCCGGCCCCGGCTCCCTTGCCCGCCACGCGCTTCACGGGGCAACCGAAATTCAAGTCGAGCACGTCGGGACGGGCACGTTCCACCACGATACGGGCCGCATCGGCCACCGGACCCGGTTCCTTGCCGTAAATCTGGATGGCCACGGGACGCTCGTCGTCGCACACCGCCAGTTTCTCCAAACTGCGGTTCACCATGCGCACCAAGGCATCTGCCGCCACAAACTCGGAATATACCATCGCCGCGCCGAAACGCTTGCATAAGAGACGGAAACCGATGTCCGTCACATCTTCCATCGGGGCCAGAAACACGGGATAAGGCCCGAACTCCACATTTCCTATTTTCATAGATGCAAAGGTACGGCAAGACAAGGAAAGAGAGAAAGAAAACGCTATTTTTTTAGAAAGAACAACAGAGGGAATGGCTCCCTTACACAAAAACAAAGAGAACGCCTTGCTGAAAACAGAACAGTACATTTTCGTCCTTTACTTTTAATTTTTCGTCAGCCAAGGAGTCATTATTCGAATATATTCATTAAATTGGCAGCCGGTGAGAATCTCCGGAAGAAAAAAGGAATTCCGCAGATTGGAAAATAACAAGAAAAGATTTGTTTGAGGACTAAATGAACCGAAACAATAATGAAAATTAATTCATGTTCTGCCATGTGCAAGAAATATCACAAGAAATACCAGATACTGGGGCTATTGTTCGTTTTGGGCGAGTGTATGAATCTCTTCGCGCAACAACCTTCTCCCGACAATGAGACATTCTCGGTCCAGATGCTGCCCACACAGTCGCAACTTCCCGTGGCAAACGTACATACCGTATTCCAAAGCAGCGACGGTTTCTTTTGGTACGGCACGATAGGTGGCGGCCTGTGCCGCGACAACGGCTACCAGATACACACTTTCCAACCTGCCAATTGGGTTGGACTGCCCGCCGCCAACAACATACTTTGCATCAACGAGGACGCGGCAGGCAACATTTGGATGGGGACAGACGTGGGGCTGTTCCGCCTCGACCACGAGACAATGCGCCTCTCCATGCCTTATGACTTGCGCGGTGTGGTAAGCGCCATCTATCGGGACATCCAAGGGAAGCTATGGGTAGGGATGGACAACCGCGTCTACCGCTTCTCTGCAGACGGAAGCCAGATGGAAGAAACATACGACGGCCTTCCTTGCCAGCGCGTCAACAATTTCTATGCCGACAAGACCAACGGAGTCTACGCGCTTTTGAATGGAAAGCTCATGAAGAGAGGCGCGGACAGGAAGTTCAATGAAGTGATGCTAAGCCAGCCCGTCAATCCCATGGCCATGGCCAAAGACGCCTCGGGAGGCCTTTGGATTGCCACGTGGGACAAAGGCGTGGTGCATTACGACGCGGCCACAGGCAAAATTACCGAGCAGCCCGTCACCCGGACCACCCGCGACAAAGACTGCTGTCTGTCCATGCTCATCGACAGCCGCCATGGACTGATGTGGGTGACGACACAGGACAACCTGTGGGTCTATCGCATTAGCGGACAAGAACTTCTCCCTTACGAAACAACGCACTTCCTGCCGGAAGGAAACAAGATACTGGATATTCTGTACGAAGACCGCGAAGGCAACATATGGGTATCGGGATTCACCCCCACGACCTTTGTCGTCAGCTCCAATAAAACACAAGTAAAGAGAATGGAAGTGAACGCCATGCGCGACCTCACTGGCTATCCGTTACTGCCCGACCGCATGATAATAAACGGGGCAGACTACTGGATACACCAGGGACGTGTGGGGTTGATGCACTACAACAGTAAAACCCGGCAACTCAAAACAGTGGGCAATGGGGCCTACGGAAAGTGCATCGAGCCGGACAAAAGCGGACAAGGCTTGTGGGCAGCACGAGGCAACTCACTGGTCCATCTTGTCCATAACCAAGGAATCAAAGAAACACCCGTCGCCGAACTGACAGAGACCATCACACACATCGCAGACAATGGCAAAGGCATCCTTCACATCGGCACGGACGGCGGCTTGTATGAGTATTCCCTGACAGGAAAACGGACAAAGAAGTTATGCGGCACACAAGCACCAGTGGAAGACATCGCGCTCTGCGGCAACCAACTTTATTTCATCGCACGGCAGAAAGGCCTGTTCAAGATACCGACAAAAGGCGGCACACCCTCCTGTCTAGCCATGTCTCCGTTCCTGTCAGCATTATCAGCCAACACGGACGGCACGGTATGGACCGTAGGGAAAGATGGCAATGTGCACAGCCTCCGCCACGACACACTGAGCCGGGATGGCATGATGAGCAACAGTGGCGAAGTGTTCATCGACGTGATGTGCGACCGCCGCGGACACGTATGGATACTCAGCAACCAACGTGTCCGGGAATACAACCCGGAAAACCAAGCCTTCCGTACCATCCGTACCACCGACAGCCCCATCAATGTTTCCCTTTTCTATCATTTGGAAGAGATGCAGGGCGACAGCATCGGCATAGACGGCACCGGCGCTATTTGCATAGCCCCTTCTTCACCCGAACTTGACCGTCAGTCTTTTTCCGGACAGATGCCGAGAGTGACGGCTTTCCTGTATGGCGATAGCCTGAGCATCGTGGACAGCCGTACTGACCGCATCGACATCCCCGCAGGTTCCGGCACGGTAAGCCTGTATCTCTCCACCTTCGATATCTTCAACGCTGACAAAATCTGCTTCGCCTACCGCATCGAAGGCATCAACCAAGACTGGATTTATCTGCCGCAAGGTGTAAACACGCTCTATATCAACAACCTGACAAAGGGCAATCACAAACTGCACCTGCGTAGCACCGATGGTTCAGGATGCTGGAAGGAGGGGGAGAGTGTCATTCTGCTGCATCGCCAGTCGTTCTGGTGGCAAGAGTGGTGGGCCGTGCTTCTTCTCACCGCCACCGCCGCCGTGCCGCTTTATTGCCTTTGGCTAGTCAGTACGCGGGTACACAAACTACGTCAGATTCAACGGCAACGTCAGGACTTGGCACTTCGCGAGATTGCCGTACCTTCGCAACAAGAGTTGATTGCCGAAAAAGACAAGGAGTTCCTCGCATTGGCCAAGAACCATGTGGAGCAGCACATCACTGACCCACAATATAACGTGGAAGGTCTTGCCTCCGACCTCTGCATGAGCCGCTCCAATCTGCTTCGTCGCATACAATCGCTCACAGGCCTTTCACCTGTGGAGTTCATCCGCGACATCCGTCTGAAACATGCAGCCAAGATGATTTCCGAACACCCCAGGTTGGCCATGAGCGAGGTCGCCCAACGGGTGGGATTCGCCACGCCGAGTTATTTCGCAAAGTGTTTCAAGAAACGCTTCGGCATACTTCCCACGCAGTACGCGAATCGCAGAAATACGGAAGACAATGCAAGAAATGCGGAATTTTAGAGCAATAAATGTTGCAACACGTACTATTGCTAATATGTTTTATTGATTGTGCTTAAAGTATTTATAGAATGTCGCTACATTCGTCCTACCTTTGCGACAGAAAGAGTTCCATCAAAGATAAACTCTACATATAAGACGGGCATAGCCCGTGTACTGTGAACGCTAAAAAAGTCATTACCATGGTAACCCACAAACAATTACACATTTCAATAACTATGAACAAATTCCTGTTACTGGCAGCATTCTTGCTGTCAATGCTGACAAGCAAAGCACAAAACCCCTATCTCCCTTTATGGGAGTATGTCCCCGATGCAGAACCCTATGTGTTTGAAGACCCCGACCACCCGGGAAAATTCCGTCTGTATATCTACGGTTCGCACGATTCGCTACGCGACGCTTATTGCGGATTGGAACAAGTGGTGTGGTCAGCCCCCATTGACAACCTCACCCAGTGGCGCTATAACGGCATCATTTTCACCTCTGTGAAAGACCGCGATGGCAACCTGTTGCATAGCGACGGCCGTGGCGACCTGCTCTATGCACCCGACGTGACCATGCGCGAGGAAAACGGACAAAAAGTATATTACCTTTACCCCAACAACCAAGAGGTTGGGCGCGAAGGGATGGTGGCTAAAAGCCTGCGCCCCGACGGCCCCTTTGAGGTAATCAACTGGAGCACGACCGACGCCCAAAAGACCGACGGAGTGTTACGCTTCGACCCCGCAGTATTCATCGATGATGACGGACGCGTGTATGGCTATTGGGGCTTTCAACAGTCGTTTGGTGCCGAACTTGACCCCGTAACCATGGCCACCGTCAAAGAAGGCACGGAAATCGTAACCGATCTCATCCCCAACCTTGGACAAGACGACACATTCAGGTTTTTCGAAGCTTCGTCCATACGTAAGATAAAGGACAAGTACGTCTTCATTTACAGCCGCCAGACACGGAACGGCGAATTTGGCTTAGGTAGCAGCCACTACACACTGGCTTACGCCTACAGCGATAGCCCGCTCGGCCCTTTCACTTATGGCGGTACCATAATCGACGGCCGTGCACGTGGCGTAGACCATGATGGTAATCCCACTTATACCGCACACCCCGATGGTAACACCCACGGTAGCATCATTGAAATAGACGGACAATGGTGGGTGTTCTACCACCGCCAGACAGGTACCAGCGAATATTCGCGCCAAGCCACTGTAGAGCCTATCACCGTCGAGGTAGAAGAAGGACCGGGCGGTAAGGTTACCATTTCCGAGGCTGAATACACTTCTATGGGTTTTCTTACCAATGGTCTCAACCCCTGCCAACGACAGATGGCAGGCATAGCCTGCTACTACACAGGACCCAACGGTTCGTGGGAATCGTTTCCCACATTCTTCCACTCAGGTTCCTACGTGCAGCCCACATACTACGAGGGTAATCCTGCAGAGGCTCCCTCAGATTTCGACTTACACAGCTGCCCGGTAGTGAACAACACTTCAGGCTCTGTGGTGGGCTACAAGTATTTCAACTTCGACATTCTGCCTGAAAGCGACCACATAGATGCCGTGTTCACCCTGCAACCGGGCGGACTGGACGGTAGCATCACCATCTTAGCAGGCAGCCCGTGGACGGATCGTGGCGGCACGGTATTGGGTACGCTGGAACTGACGAGCGATATGCCACAAACCATCATCCCCTGCCACGTCACATTGTCGGGTCTCTCCCAACTAAAGGGCAAGCAAGCTGTATATCTCGTTTTCCAATCAGACCAAAACGGATCACTCTGTACGCTCCACCACTTCCAACTTTCCACGACTTGGCAGGAACAGTTGGCCATAGCCCAGAGCCTCGACCTCACGGGGCTGGCACAGGAGAAGATTGCAGCCCTGCAAGAAGCCATGGATACGGATTACGCATCGCTCGATGCCGAAGGAAAAAAAGAAGCCATGCATCGCCTGGTATCAGCAATTGCCTTAATACAGGTAGCACAGAAGAACCTCACGGAACCCCAATCACCCTATCATGGCAGCAAGGTGCATGCCGGTGACAGTTACTATCTTTATAATGTGGGACACGCGCAGTTCATGGGCTGGGGCGGCTACGGTTATTGGGGTACACAAGCCGGTTGGAACGACGAAGGCATTGAAGTGCGCCTGGTGGCCGCCGACGGCGAAGGCCGCTATTGGATAAATGTCCCCTCGCTGGGTGAGAATTGCCATTGGGGCTGGCTGGACACCAAGGGCGGAAGTAACGAAAAGCTACCAACGGGCGTGGATGCACAGTATTATCTAAACAGTTCAACAAGCAAAGAAACCGTACAACTGACTGCCGTAGCCAACGAAAACATCCCCAATGCCTACCGTATCTCACTGCCTGAAAACAACAACAAAATGCTGGGCTACGATGCACAATATCCCACCGTAATGTGCGTATCGGCCAGCATCACCGGTGCAGACGCACTATGGCAGCTGGTGTCCGAGGATGAGCGTAACCCAGGTATTGTGGTGGAGGACACCTGCCGCTACAAGGCACTACAGTTCACCACCACCGAGGCACAGGCATGGCAGATGAAACGTGTAGCCATGAGCGACAAGGTTGTAGGTACTCCCTCCGCCACATTCCATACCACCGATGTCCGCTCCACATTCCGCGCTTGGGGTACTTGTTTCAACGAATTAGACTGGATCGCCTTAAAGAACCTCACCGAAGAAGAACGCGCTGAATTTTTCCATCGTATGTTCTCTCCCACGGGCGACCTGCGTTTCGCCTTGGGACGCATCCCTTTAGGCGCCAGTGATTATGCCGGCCCCGAAAACTTCTATGATGAAGACGTGTACCATCAGGAAGACCATCCCATCGACCGCCTCGGAGCATGGTATTCATGCGACGAGATGCCTGAGGGCGAGACAGATTTCGAAATGGAGCACTTTACCATCGAACGCGACAAGAGGAACATCATACCTTTCATCAAAAAGGCGCAGGAACAGAATCCCGACATGGACTTTTGGTGCTCGCCTTGGAGTCCCCCGCAGTGGATGAAACACAGCCATCATTACAGCAACCGTGCGGGTTACGAAAATGGACTGGACATCACCTACCCCGCCTATACCTCCACGCAGTTCATCATGGAAGAAGAGTACCTACAGGCCTATCCTAAGTACTTCGGCCGTTTCATTGATGCCTACGCCGAAGAGGGCATCAACATTACAGGCATATGTTACCAAAACGAAGCCTACACTTGCAACTACTACCCTAATACTTCGTGGGAGGCCACCTCGACGGCCCGCTTCAATGCCGATTACCTCATACCTTACATACGTGCGACGCATCCCGGCGTGAAGGTTTGGCTGGGTACGATGAACACAGGTGACTTGCCTACCTTCCGTACCATCTTGGATTACCCAAGCAAGCACCCCGACTACAAAGGTAAGACACTGGCCGAGATGTTCGATGGTGTGGGCTTCCAATGGGAGGGGCGCAATGCCATCGCCACCATTGCTGACGAATACCAGGCACGTTTCCCGAACTTAGAGTTCATCCAGACAGAGAGCGAATGTGGCAGCGGCACCTTTGACTGGGCTGCCGGCACACATACCTTTGAACTCATCCACCATTATCTGAACCATGGTTGCGTAACCTACACCAATTGGAACAGCATTCTTGGCGGTAATGGACGTGGACCGTTCATGAATTGGTGGCAGAATGCACTTGTCCATCTCGACCTCTCCACACTAAAGCCGCGCTACACCCCCGAGTTTTATGCCTACAAACATTATAGCCACTTCATCGGCAATGGTGCCAAAGTGCTACGCAAAAGCAGCAAAGAGCCCCTTGTGCTTGTAGCCGAGACAGGAAACGGAACATACGTGGTAGTGGCAGGCAACGAGAGTAATAGCGAACGCCTGCTAAGCATAGGTATTGACGAAGACAAGTATCTGACAGCCACTCTGCCGGCCCGTTCATACAACACCTTTGTCATTGGCGACAAAGAGTATATCGACACGCTGGCCGAATCCGAAGGTTACGATGGGCCTGATGCGCCGACCAACAACTTCACAGAAGCACAAATCAACGCCGCACGCACTGCATGGCAACAGGCGGTAAAGCTCGCACAAAATGTGGCCGATAAAACGCGCTACGATGAAAAGGCACGCACCCAACTCCTTGCCCTCGTAAAGGAACAGACAATGCTGACCGCAAAATTACAGAACCCCATCGTCTTTGCCGATCTCACCCGGCAACTGAACGATGCCACAGAACAAGTGCGGCTGACAGCGGCTATGGAAAGCCCCTATACAGGCTCAACACCTGAAGAATCAGAACAATATTATCTTTATAACGTGAAGATGGGACTATGGCTCAATACAGGACACGGTGCCTGGGGCACACAGGCTGGCTTAGACGAGGACGGAATGCTGGTTTCCATTTACCGCAAGGAGGGCAAGACGTATATCAAAACACCCGATATAGGTCACAACACCTACTGGGGTTGGTATGAAGGCAGTGTGCCCAAAAACTCTGGAGCAGCATATTATTACGAAGCCGAAGTTGCAGGCGAAAACGGTTCCATGTATTGTGATGTGCCTTTCACCGGTGTAAACCATGCCGAAGCGGTGGAAATAGAGGAAGTAAAGCAATCCAACCTCATTGCCCCCTATGCCATCATTGTCCCAGGTCAGAATAATGGGCATTGGAGCTACGATCCCACGCAACACGACATGATGTGCGTACGCACCAACTATCTGAAAGATACCAATGTTTGGCAGTTCGTAACCCGTGAGGAGCGTAACAACCCTACTGCAATAGGCACCGTATCTCCCCCACGGCTTTCCGTAACCACTCCCAAAACAATCTACGACCTTTCAGGCCGTCGCGTAGACAGAACTTCTCATGGAATCTACATCATTAATGGCAAGAAAGTATTGAGATGAAAACATTCTATGAGGAGTCTACATCAAGAACAAACGTAAATACGTCAATTAAAAACAGTTGTTCCTATACAACGCCAACGGGCAAAGACTTGCTTGCAGTCTTTGCCCGTTGGCGTATACAATAGCATAAATATCATAAAGCAAAGGGAGAGATAGAATACTCTGGCCCACAAAGTAACTTGTACATAAACGTGTCGGCCTCATTCCCTTATAAACATGAGGGGAAAGGAGACCTATACGCACCACCCCAAAAAACAAAAACACAATGAGTAAAACCATCACTACCCTGCAATTAATCGCCACAAGAAAAATAAAACAGCACAAAAATCCCATGTATCGAGAAAAGGGCGTATCTTTGCAAACAAAACCCCACACCATGACGAGAAAAGATTTTGAAATCATGGCACCGGTAGGCTCGCGCGAATCATTGGCCGCAGCCATCAAAGCCGGAGCCGACTCCATATACTTCGGCATCGAAAACCTGAACATGCGGGCGCATTCGGCCAGTACGTTCACCATCGACGACCTGAAGGAAATGGCACAAACTTGTGCCGCACACGGCATCAAGAGCTATCTGACGGTAAACACCATCATCTACGGCGAGGATCTTCCGCTGATGCGTACCATCATAGATGCAGCCAAGGAAGCCGACATCTCCGCTGTCATAGCTTCGGACGTAGCCGTCATGATGTACTGCCGACAGATAGGGCAGGAGGTACACCTGTCCACCCAACTGAACATCAGCAACATCGAAGCACTGAAATTCTATGCCCAATTTGCCGATGTCGTGGTGTTGGCCCGCGAACTGAATATGACGCAGGTGGCCGACATACACCGGCAAATAGAGGAACAACGCATTTGCGGTCCGGGCGGAGAGCTGATACGCATCGAGATGTTCTGTCACGGAGCACTCTGCATGGCCGTCAGCGGGAAATGTTACCTCAGTCTGGACAACACGGGCCGGTCGGCCAACCGGGGGGCCTGCATGCAAATCTGCCGCCGGGGCTACATCGTGAAAGACCGCGAAACGGGCACGGAACTGGAAATCGACAACAAATACATCATGAGCCCGAAAGACCTGAAGACCGTACGCTTCATCGACCAGATGATGGAGGCGGGCGTACGCGTGTTCAAAATCGAGGGACGTGCCCGGGGACCGGAATATGTGGCCACCGTCGTGGGCTGCTATCAGGAAGCTATACAAAGCGCGTTGGACGGGACATTCACCGAAGAGAAAAAAGACGGATGGGACGAGCGGTTGGCCCGCGTGTTCAACCGTGGTTTCTGGGACGGGTACTACCAGGGACAGACTTTAGGCGAATGGACGACGAACTACGGCTCGGCCGCAATGGAAAAAAAGGTCTACGTGGGCAAGGCCATCAAATACTTTTCCAAACTTGGAGTGGGAGAGTTCCAAATCGAAGCGGCGGACATGAGCGTGGGCGACCGTCTGCTCGTCACCGGTCCTACGACAGGGGCATTGTTCATGGATTTGGAAGAAGTGCGTTACGACCTGAAACCGGTGAAAACCGTAGGAAAAGGCATGCGCGTGTCGTTCAAAGTGCCGGAGAAAATAAGGCCGAACGACAAGTTGTATAAGTTGGTGAAAAGCGCGAAAGAAGCATGACGCGTCGTAATATCGGGGCAAAGCGTAGGCCCGTAACAAATAATCAGGCTTTTTTTTGGGAAGGAAGCCTGATTTTTTTATCTTTGCACGGAGAATATCACACATTTTAAAGTTTAATGAGTTTGTTGAATTTCACTCACCTTTTGGCACAAACCGTCACGGAATTATCCGAAGACTCGTCTCTGAAAGGTTTGTTTCATGAACATCAAGACGGAGACCCCCTCCCTTCGGGAAAAGTCCTGCACGAAATTATCGAATTGTGCCGTGCCATCCTTTTCCCGGGATTTTACGGGAAATCCACGGTCAACCATCATACCATCACTTATCATATCGGTGTCAACATCGAACGGTTGTACAATCTGCTGACCGAACAGATACATGCCGGACTATGCTTCGATGCCAAGGAAACAGGCGACTGTGCATGTGACACCAAACGCGAAAAGGCCATCGACTTGGCCGGACAGTTCATCAGCCGCCTGCCAGCCCTGCGTGAAGTGCTGGCCACCGATGTGGAAGCGGCTTACAACGGCGACCCGGCTGCCGAGTCTTACGGCGAAATCATCAGTTGTTACCCTATTATCAAGGCGTTGAGCAATTACCGTATCGCCCATGAACTGCTTTTATTGGGCGTGCCTTTGATTCCGCGTATCATCACGGAAATGGCGCATTCCGAGACCGGCATCGACATCCATCCCGCCGCCCGAATCGGCCACCACTTCACTATCGACCACGGCACGGGCGTCGTGATAGGGGCAACTTGCATCATCGGCAACCACGTAAAGCTCTATCAGGGAGTCACGCTCGGAGCCAAAAGCTTCCCGCTCGACGACGACGGACACCCCATCAAAGGCATTCCGCGCCACCCGATTCTGGAAGACGACGTGATTGTCTACTCCAACGCCACCATTCTGGGGCGCATCACGGTAGGCCGTGGTGCGACGGTAGGCGGTAACATCTGGGTGACGGAGGACGTACCTGCCGGTGCCCGACTCGTACAAAAGAAATATAAATAAACCAATAGCAAACAAGCATCCATCGAAAATCGCGAGTAAGCGAGCGCAGACCGAGCTTGCCCGAGTCTGCCGAGCATGAGCGATTTATCCAACAAAACTTACACAATGGAAACTGAATTTGAACTCATCGCCAAAACCTTCCAGGGATTAGAGAATGTTTTGGCCAAAGAGCTGACCGACTTAGGAGCAAACAACATCCAGACCGGACGCCGAATGGTGTCTTTCACCGGCGACAAGGAACTCATGTATCGGGCCAACTTTGCCCTGCGTACGGCTATCCGCATTCTTAAACCTATCAAGCATTTCAAGGCGGAATCTGCCGATCAGGTTTATGATGCCGTCAAGGCCATCGACTGGAATCAGTATCTGAACAATGAAACCAGCTTTGCCGTAGACTCTGTGGTCTTTTCCCAAGAGTTCCGTCACAGTAAGTTTGTGGCCTATAAGGTAAAGGATGCCATTGTGGATTACTTCCGCGAGAAAACCGGTTCGCGCCCCAACATCAGCGTGACTCATCCGGACTTGCAACTGAATATCCATATTGCAGAAAACGACTGTACGCTGTCGTTAGACAGTTCCGGTGAATCGTTGCACCGGCGCGGCTACAGGCAGGAAGCCGTGGAAGCCCCGTTGAACGAGGTATTGGCCGCCGGCATGATCCTGATGACGGGCTGGGACGGTGAATGCGACCTGATAGACCCGATGTGCGGTTCGGGAACGATAGCCATCGAAGCGGCACTCATCGCCCGCGGCATCGCACCGGGCGTATTCCGCAAGGAATATGCTTTTGAGAAATGGCCTGACTTCGACAAGGAGATGTTCGACCGGATTTACAACGACGAGTCGCAAGAACGTGAATTCACACATAAGATCTACGGTTACGACATTAATCGCAACGCCGTAGACATCGCCACACGGAATGTCAAAGCTGCCGGACTGAGCAAAGAGATCGAAATAGCCCAGCAAGATTTCCACAAGTTTACGCAACCGGCCGAGAAAAGCATCATCATCACCAATCCGCCGTATGGCGAACGCATCTCCACGCCCGATTTGTTGGGGCTGTACCGGACCATCGGCGAACGGCTGAAACACCAGTTCCTGGATAACGATGCCTGGGTTCTGAGTTACCGCGAAGAATGTTTCGACCAGATAGGCTTGAAACCTTCCATCAAAATACCTTTGTACAACGGTTCGTTGGAATGCGAGTTCCGCAAATACCAAATATTCAGTGGAAAATACAAGGAACTACGCGCCGAAGGCAAGGAAATCAAAACCGACGAAGAGCGTCGGCAAATGGCGGAAAAACGACGTTTCAAGATGCACCGCGAGTTTAAAAGGGCCATTGATGACGATGAAGAAGACTTCACCCCCAGAAGAAGGGATTACGACGACCGCAACGGCCGGCCGCGCGGAGGTCATTCTTTCGACCGCCGTCCACGGGAAGACCGTGAGGACAGAGGAGGGTCATACGAAAAACGACCGTTTAAACGCGAAGGAAAACCTTTTGAACGCAGAGAACGCTCGTTCGACCGCAAAAACAAGCCGTTCGACCGCGAGCGGAAACCTTTTGAACGCGAACGAAAACCATTCGGAAAAAACCGTAAATTCGACCGCTATGACGAAGAGGATTAATCTTTTCATAATGGTTTCACTTCTGTCCGTCCTCGCCATGGCACAAGGAAAAAAGAGCTTTACGTTGGATGATTTGCTTCCGGGAGGAAGTACGTACCATCAATTACAGCCCCAGAACCTGTACACGGCTTGGTGGGGTAACCGGTTGGTGGAAACGGACTTGGACGGCTGCAATGAGATAAACCCCAAGAACGGAAGCAAGAAGGTGCTGTTCACCTTATCGCAACTGAACCAATGGCTGGGAGCCGGGGAAGACTCATCGGTCGTGCGGAGCTGCTACAATGTGGAGTTCCCCGATGGCGGACAACCATGGGTAGCCACCGTCGTTTCCGGGAAAGGAAAAAACGGAGGTAAACCGACCTCCATATACACTGTAGTAGACTTCAAATCGGGAAAGAAGGTATGGGAACAGGAATATCCGGCGGATGCCACGGCATTGGACCGTTCCCCGTCTTCCAATAGCCTGGCTTTTGTGCGGCAACACAACCTATATATCACGACGAAAGAGGGGCAAACGATGGCCGTGTCTTCCGATGGCAGCAACGACTTGGTGTATGGAGAAACCGTACATCGTAACGAGTTCGGCATTACCAAAGGAACATTCTGGAGCCCGGATGGGAAACAACTCGCTTTCTATCGGATGGACCAAAGTATGGTGCCCGACTATCCGCAAGTGGATATCACGACACGCATAGCCACCACTTATCCTTGCAAATATCCTATGGCAGGAGAAAAAATGCACAAAGTGACGGTGGGTGTCTTTACGCCGACCACAGGCCGGACGGTATGGTTGCAAGCAGGAGATCCCACCGACCGTTATTTCACAAACATTTCCTGGAGCCCGGATAACCGGAAAATATACATGATTGAACTGAACCGCGACCAAAACCGTGCGGAACTGGTTTGTTACGATGCGGCTACGGGCAAAAAGGAGGGTGTGATATACGAAGAGGAGCATCCCAAATACGTGGAACCGATGCACGGCCTGCTGTTCCTGCCGTGGGACAATTCCAAATTTATTTATCAAAGTCAACGGGACGGTTACAACCATCTCTATTTGTTCGACCTGTCCAAACCGCAGGCTTCACAACGACATAAGACATTTCAGGGCGGCGCGTGCGAAGAGCACGTCGAAGTCACCCCATTGACCTCCGGCGAATGGGTGGTGAAAGAAGTTTTGGGCTTTGACCTGAAAGAAAAAAGCCTGCTTTTTTGCAGCAACGAAATCCATCCGTTGCAGTCCAATATATATAAGGTACGCGTAAAGGACGGCCAACGTACCCTTTTGGACAACGGCGAAGGCGTACATTACGGTAGCGTGAATGCAGACGGCACTTACGTAGAAGACCGTTACTCTTCCCCCACCGTGGCGCGCAGCATCAGCCTGACAGACACCCGTAACGGGAAAGGCCGTAACTTACTGACTGCCGAAGACCCATGGAAAGACTATAACGTGCCGGAAATCACATGCGGTAGCATCAAAGCCGCCGACGGCACCACCGACCTCTATTACCGGATGGTGAAACCCGTGGATTTCGACCCGAATAAGAAATATCCTACCGTAATCTACGTGTACGGCGGGCCGCACGCTCACAACGTAGAGGCGAGCCGGAATTATCTGGCACGCGGTTGGGAAATCTATATGGCACAGAAAGGTTACCTGCTATTCATCCTCGACAACCGAGGTTCGGAACATCGGGGGCTGGCTTTCGAGAACGTTACCTTCCGGCATCTGGGCATAGAAGAAATGAAAGACCAGATGGAAGGCGTAAAGTTCCTGAAATCATTGCCATACGTCGATTCCGACCGGATGGGTGTGCACGGATGGTCGTTCGGCGGCTTCATGACCACCAACCTCATGCTGACCTATCCCGACGTATTCAAGGCCGGTGTGGCCGGAGGTCCTGTCGTCGATTGGCAATACTACGAAGTGATGTATGGCGAGCGTTATATGGACCGTCCGCAAGACAATCCCGAAGGCTACAAAGGCAGTAACCTGAGACTCAAAGCCGGTAACCTGAAAGGCAAACTCCAAGTCATCATCGGTTACAACGACCCGGTGTGCGTCCCGCAACACTCCCTGTCGTTCCTGCGTGCCTGCATCGACGCGGGTACCCAACCGGATTTCTTCACTTATCCGGGCGATGAACATAACATGATGGGAAAGGACCGCGTACACCTGCACGAACGCATCACGCAATATTTTGAAGACTATTTGAAATAAAAACAATCGGATATGAAGATATTACTGTTAGGCAGCGGAGGGCGCGAACACGCTCTGGCCTGGAAAATCGCCCAAAGCAAGAAAGTAGACCAACTGTACATCGCACCCGGAAATGCGGGTACGGGCAGTGTGGGGGAAAACGTACCGCTCAAAGCCGATGATTTTGAAGGCATCAGGCAATTTGTCCTCAGCAAAGGCGTGGACATGGTGGTAGTCGGCCCGGAAGATCCCTTGGTCAAAGGAGTATATGATTTCTTCAAGAACGACAACCAACTGAAAGACATCCCTGTCATCGGTCCGTCCAAACAGGGCGCCGTACTGGAGGGAAGTAAAGATTTCGCCAAGGCATTCATGCAACGCCATGGCATACCGACAGCCGCCTACCGTACGTTCACGGGGGAGACGTTGGAAGAAGGCCTGAAATTCTTGGAAACCCTGAAAGCTCCTTACGTACTGAAAGCCGACGGACTTTGCGCAGGCAAAGGCGTGCTCATCCTGCCGACATTGGAAGAAGCCCGCAAGGAACTGAAAGAAATGCTGGGCGGCATGTTCGGCACGGCCTCCTCGTCGGTGGTCATCGAGGAATTCCTCAGCGGAATCGAATGTTCCGTATTCGTGCTGACAGACGGACAGAACTACAAAATCCTGCCGGAAGCCAAAGATTACAAACGTATCGGAGAACATGACACCGGCCTGAACACCGGCGGCATGGGGAGTGTGTCTCCCGTCCCGTTCGCTACCCCGGAATGGATGCGGAAAGTCGAAGACCGCATCATCCGCCCCACGGTGGAGGGACTGGCCGAAGAGGGTATCGACTACAAGGGCTTTATCTTCTTCGGACTAATCAACGTGGAAGGCGAACCGATGGTCATTGAATACAATGTACGCATGGGCGACCCGGAAACCGAAAGTGTCATGCTTCGTGTGAAGAGCGATCTGGTAGAACTTTTGGAAGGCGTAGCACAGGGCGACCTCGACCGACGGACACTGGAAATCGACGAACGCAGTGCCGTATGTGTCATGCTGGTATCCGGCGGGTACCCCGAAGCATACGAAAAAGGATTCCCCATCACGGGTATCGAAGACGTACAGGACAGCATCGTCTTCCATGCCGGTACGGCTTTGAAGGACGGACAAGTGGTTACATCCGGTGGACGGGTCATCGCAGTCAGCTCTTACGGACAGGATAAGGAAGAAGCCTTGAAGCAATCTTTCAGCCAAGCGCAGAAAATCCGGTTCGAGAAGAAATATTTCCGTTCCGACATCGGTCAAGACCTATAAGGAAATGAGACGGAACAGATTCCAGAACAAGGTGGCTACGAGCAATTTCACACTGCCTGTAGCCGCTTTTCTCACCACACTGCTGTGGTGTGCGGAAGGAATCTATACGCCCGACCGCATACTGGGTTGGGCCGTTTGCGGCCTGACGGCCTATTTTTGGGTAGAGACCAACAATGCCCATTCGCTCATCCGCATCCGCAGCCGATTGACACCGGCCATTTACCTGTGGATGACGGGTTGCATATTCAGCCTGCATCCCCTGCAAGACGGCTTAATCGTATCTTGCCTCATGCTGGCATCCTATTATCTGTTGTTCAAATCCTATCAGCGCACGGAAGCCGTAAGCCCTATCTTTCACTCGTTTCTCTGTCTCGGCATCGGCAGTCTGTTTTTCCCGCAACTGCTTTTTTTCGCCCCGTTTTATCTTTGGTATGCCACAGTCTACCTCCGTTCGCTGACATGGCGTACGTTCTGGGCGGCCATGACGGGCTTGATTCTCCCTTACTGGTTCATGGCCGGATATTTCCTTTATACGGAAGACTTCAGCCGGTTCATCGGACATTTCCGGGAACTCATCCTCTTCCAACCAATACATTATGAGAATTACCGGAATCTCGATTTCTTGCAAATCAGTACCATAGGACTGGTAGCGGTATTTACCTTTATAGCCGCACAGCATTGCATACGCACCAGTTTCAACGACAAGATACGCACACGGATGTTCCTGTATCTCATTCTCACCCAAGAGTTGCTTATCGCACTGTTCATGGCCCTGCAACCCGTACATTTCCAAGTACTGCTCGGTCTGTTGGTCATGAACTCCGCTCCCATCCTATCCCATTACTTTGCTCTGACAGGCAGCCGGTTTACTCGTGCGGTGTTCGTGCTGTTCCTGTTCATGTTTGCAGCCTTATCTTTTCTGAACGTATGGACGCAGTGGTTGACTTTCTGATACAGTACGGCTATTGGGGCATGTTTCTGGCTGCTTTTCTGGCTGCCAGCGTATTCCCGTTCAGCTCCGAGGCCGTCATGGTCGGTCTGCAACTGGCCGGTCTGGATCCGGTCATGCTATTGGTGTGGGGCACCGTAGGCAACGTGGGCGGCAGCATGTTCAATTACTGTTTAGGGCGGCTCGGCCGCATGGAATGGATAGAAAAATACTTGCACGTGAAGCGGGAAAGCGTGGAGAAAGCGCAACATTGGATGGAACGTAAAGGCGCTTGGGTGGGCGGTGTCCTGTGTGTGGTTCCCGTCATCGGCGATGCCATTTCCGTGGCATTGGGTTTCATGCGTGCCAACTGGTTGATATGCCTGATTTCCATTACGATCGGGAAACTGGTACGTTATGCCATTTTAGTCTATACCGTCACTTTATTTTAATGAAAATGAAATTACGACCCTTCCTGTTTTACCTATGGGCATGTCTTTGCCTTCTCACCGGATGCAAGCCGTCCGGCCGTACAGACAACAAAGACACGCAGCAACCGGTTATCACTGTATCTATCGAACCGCTGCGCTACATTACGGAACGCATTACAGGCGACGGGTTCCGCGTAGAAACCTTCGTGCCGAAAGGCAGCAGCCCCGAGACTTACGAGCCTACTCCCGAACAGATGATGAAACTCGGGCAAAGTCTGGTCTACTTCACGGTCGGCGATTTAGGTTTTGAACGTACTTGGACAGACCGGCTCCGGCAAATGTCCCCCGAAGTCCCGTTCGTCCGGACTTCGGAAGGTATCAAGCTCATAGAGGGACATCATCACGGCTCGTCCGACACACCGGAAAACGAAACCGATCCGCACGTATGGACTTCACCGACCCACATGAAGACCATCGCACAAAACATCTGTGCCTCGCTCTGCAAGCTCGACACGGCACACGCCCGGCAATTCCGCCGGAACCTGCAACAGACACTGGCCGACCTGCAAGCTACGGAAGACAGCATACACACGCTCGTAGACAGCCTGCACCCCAAAGCTTTTCTCATCTACCATCCCACGCTCACCTACTTTGCACAGGATTACGGCCTTACACAAATCGCCATAGAAGCCGACGGTAAAGAACCTTCCCCGGCACAACTCGTCCGGCTCATCCGGCTTTGCAAAGAAAAACAGGTCCGTACCATTTTCGTCCAACAGGAATTCGACCGGAGAAACGCGGAACTCATTGCCAAAGAAACCGGTACGCACCTCGTAGACATCAACCCGCTCTCATACGAGTGGAAAGAAGAAATGCTGAAAATAGCCCGTACACTAACGCACAATGAAAATCGAAATGAAGAGAGAGCAGACCGAGTCTTGTTCGAGTCTGCCGAGCGGGAGCGATTTATCCAAAGAGCCCCTTATACAATTAAACCGGATCCAGGTAGGATATGACGGAAAACAAGTCCTGCGAGACATCGACCTGACGGTGTACACCCATGACTTTTTGGGTGTCATCGGCCCGAACGGTGGGGGAAAGACCACTTTAATCAAAACGATTCTCGGATTGAAAAAACCGATATCCGGGACAGTCACCTTCTTCCGTGAAGGCCGCCCCGTCCCCTCCGTCCGCATGGGCTATCTGCCCCAATACAACAAAATAGACAAGAACTTCCCCATCTCGGTCTACGAAGTCGTGCTGTCGGGACTGCGGAAAAGCTTTTGGAAGCGTTATTCCAAGGCACAGCACCAAGCCACGCGGGACATGCTCTGCCGTATGGGGCTGGACACATTGGCCGACCGTCCGATAGGCAGTCTCAGCGGCGGCCAATTGCAACGTGCCCTGCTCGGCCGGGCCATCATATCGCAACCGGATGTGGTCATACTGGATGAACCCAATACTTATATAGACAAGCGGTTCGAAACGCAACTCTATCAACAACTGGAAGAAATCAACCGCGAAAGCGCCATCATCCTGGTCAGCCACGACTTGGGTTCGGTACTCCAGAATGTACGTACCATCGCCTGTGTCAACGAGACCCTCGACTACCATCCGGACACGGAACTGCCGGAAGGCTGGCTCGAAGACAAGTTCAACTGCCCCATCGATTTGGTAGGACACGGCAACTATCCTCACCGTGTATTAAAATGTCACAAACATAGTTAAAACGGCCGACAAACCTTTTAAAGTTCGGAAAAGAGCCGTACAGAAAGGAAAAAGTTACTAATTTTGCAACTCAACCGATAAGAACAAAATCAAATAACAGCAAAACAATGAAACAGTTCAAACTTGTAAACACTCTTTTGGGATGGATTACATTTGCTATTGCCGCGTGGGTTTACTGTTCCACCATTGAACCGACCGCAAGTTTCTGGGACTGTCCGGAGTTTATCACTACCGGCTATAAACTGGAAGTAGGACACCCGCCCGGTGCACCTTTCTTCATGCTTACGGCTAACTTATTCTCGCAATTTACCAGCGACCCTTCGCAAGTGGCCCTGATGGTCAACACGATGTCGGCGTTGATGAGTGCCGGTTGTATCCTGTTCCTTTTCTGGAGCATCACGCACCTGACGCGCAAACTGGTATGTAGCGACTACGACCAGATGACAACTGCCAAGTTGATTACCATCGAAGGAAGCGGTTTGGTGGGCGCGTTGGTCTATACTTTTAGCGACACATTCTGGTTCAGTGCCGTAGAAGGTGAGGTTTACGCTTATTCATCCTTATTTACGGCATTGGTGTTCTGGCTCATTCTGAAATGGGAAGAACATGCCGACGAGCCTCACAGCGACCGTTGGCTCGTGCTGATTGCCTACCTGACGGGGCTTTCCATCGGCGTGCATTTGCTGAACTTATTGTGCTTGCCGGCCATCGTACTCATTTGGTATTACAAGAAAAATCCCAATGCCAACCTGAAAGGTTCACTTTGGGCTTTGGTGGCTTCCTTTATTCTGGTAGCCGCCGTACTGTACGGCATCGTACCGGGCATCGTGAAAGTAGGAGGATGGTTCGAGCTGTTCTTCGTCAACACTTTGGGACTTCCGTTTAACACCGGCCTCATTTTCTACATTTTCTGCCTGATAGCCACCGTACTTTGGGCTATCCGCGAAACGCTTATCCAGAAAAGCCGTCGCCGCATGAATATCGCTTATCTGGTATCCGTAGGCATGTTGGGTATTCCCTTCTACGGATACGGATGGAGCAGTTTCATCATCGGAGTCATCGTCTTAGGCATTTTAGCTTTCGTCCTCAGCCGAAAGGTACAGGGAAAACCGCTCATCAGCCCCCGCGTCATGAACACCTCATTGCTTTGCATGCTGATGATCATGATCGGATATTCCACATACGCCGTCATCGTCATCCGTTCCACGGCAAATCCACCGATGGATCAAAATTCACCGGAGGACATCTTCACGTTGGGACAATACCTGAACCGTGAACAATACGGTAGCCGTCCGTTGTTCTACGGGCAGGCCTACACTTCGAAAGTTCAGTTAGAGACCAAAGACGGCTACTGCATGCCGGAATATAAAGAAGGGGCACCGATTTACCAACGCGTAGAAAAACATAGTGCCGACGAGAAGGACGCTTATCGCATAGTGTATTACGACAAAGAACCTATCTATGCACAAAACATGGTGTTCCCGCGTATGTATTCCGACCGCCCCGAGCACGTCAGGGCTTACGAAGACTGGATGGGCGGCGTAGAAGGCAAGCAAGTACCTTACGACCAATGCGGACAAATGGTAATGGTAAAGGTACCGACGCAAGCCGAAAACCTGCGCTTCTTCTTCAGTTACCAGATAAACTTCATGTACTGGCGGTATTTCATGTGGAATTTTGCCGGCCGCCAGAACGACATACAGGGTAATGGCGAATTGGAACACGGTAACTGGCTGACCGGAATTCCGTTCATCGACAATGCCCGTCTGGGCGACCAAAGCAAACTGCCCACCGAACTGAAAGAGAACAAGGGACATAATGTATTCTACTGTCTGCCCCTGTTGTTGGGTCTCATCGGACTCTTCTGGCAGGCTTATAAGAACCAAGAAGGCGTACGCCAGTTCTGGGTCGTCTTCTTCCTGTTCTTCATGACCGGTCTGGCCATTGTGGTCTACCTCAACCAGACGCCATTGCAGCCGCGTGAACGTGATTATGCTTACGCCGGTTCGTTCTATGCCTTCGCCATTTGGGTAGGTATGGGCGTAGCCGCCATCGTAGACGGACTGAAACGTCTCAAAGTGCCGGAAACCGCAGCCTCCTTAGTCAGTCTGCTCGCCTTGCTTGTCCCCATACAAATGGCCGGACAGACGTGGGACGACCACGACCGCAGCGGACGCTACACCTGCCGTGACTTCGGACAGAACTACCTGAACTCCATGGACGCCAAGGGCAATCCGGTGATCTTCACCAACGGCGACAACGACACCTTCCCGTTGTGGTACAACCAGGAAACGGAAGGCGTGCGTACCGATGCCCGTGTCTGCAACTTGAGTTACCTGCAAACCGACTGGTACATCGACCAGATGCGCCGTCCGGCCTACGACTCGCCGTCGTTGCCCATCAGTTGGACCCGTCTGCAATACGTCACCGGCACGCGCGAAGGCATCCCCGTGCAGCCTGATGCCCTCCAGCAAGTCATCGACTATTACAAAGACAGTCCGGAAGACCTGAAACAGATGTTGGGCGACAACCCGTACGAATTGAAGAACATCATCCGGCATTGGGTCTTGAACGACAATCCGGACTTACAAATCTTCCCGACCGACAGTATCGTGGTGACGGTGGATAAGGAAGCCGTGAAACGCTCCGGCATGATGATTGCCGCCGATTCCATTCCCGACGTGATGCACATCTCTCTCAAAGGCAAACGCGCCGTCTACAAGAGCGAAATGATGATGCTGGAAATGATTTCGCAGGCCAACTGGGAACGCCCGCTCTACATGTCCACGACAGTAGGTCCCGACAATTACGGACATCTGGGCGACAACTTCGTACAGGAAGGCCTTGCCTGCCGCATCACGCCGTTCGACACCAAACAGAGCGGCCGCACTATCGACAGCGAGAGAATGTACAACAACATGATGAACAAGTTCAAATACGGCGGATTGAAGGAGAATCCGGACATCTATCTCGACGAGACCGTGATACGCATGTGCTACACACACCGTCGCCTCTTCAACCAACTGGCCCAACAGTTGTTAAAGGAAGGGCAGAAAGACAAGGCATTGAAAGTGTTGCAACGGGCCGAAGAAGAAATCCCGGGCAGCATCGTCTCGCACGAAGCCTTTTACGGCCATTCGCTCGAACTGGCTGACGCCTGGCTGGCATTAGGCCATAAGGCAGAAGCCGAGAAACTGCTTAACGCTGTAGGACAGAATGCAAGGGAATATATAGAATGGTATTTAAGCCTGAATACCCAGCGCCTGTTACAATCGTCGAGAGAGTGTCTGATGCAGATATACATACTGAACGATATCGCCAAGACATGGGAACCTATAGACAAGAAAAAAGCGGAGACCTATCGCATGGAAGTGAACAACTATGCTTCACGTTGCCACCAGAGAGGCATGAGCTTGTAATCCTGTCTGAAACCCAAAGAGACCCATGTTCATAGAACAACCCGCAGTCTTTCTCCGATGGCTCTATCCGACCGCGATATGGCGGATGAGCCGCAAGAAGAAAGTTGTCTATCTGACATTCGATGACGGACCGATACCCGAAGCCACCCCGTTTGTGCTGGACACATTGGACAGGTTCGGTATCAAGGCCACTTTCTTCATGGTGGGAGACAACGTGCGCAAGCATCCCGACATCTACCGTATGGTCGTCGAACGCGGGCACCGCGTCGGCAACCATACGTTCAACCACATCGGCGGCTTCCGCCATTCGAGCGAAGAATATCTGGAGAATGCCGACAAGGCCAACCGCCTGCTGCATACCAACCTCTTCCGCCCGCCTCACGGTTGGATGCGATTGCTGCAATTCAAACTGCTGCGCAAGCACTACCGCATCATCATGTGGGATTTGGTCACGCGCGACTACAGCAAAAGGGTGACGGCGGAGGACGTGGTGAACAACGTGAAACGCTACGCGCGCAACGGTTCCATCATCACGTTCCACGACTCGCTGAAAAGCATCGACAAGCTGCAAACAGCTTTGCCCGAAGCCCTGCAATGGCTGAAAGACCAAGGATATGCTTTCAAGGTGATAGAAAATCGCGAGTAAGTATGTCTAATGACAAAAGCGCGAGTAAGTGAGTGCAGACCGAACTTGTTCGGTGTCTGCCGAGCGTGAGCGATTTATGCAAAAACGGATGGTAAAAACAGAAAACATACTTTCTGCCACTCAAATAAAAGCCGAGGCCGCACGCCTCGGCTTTTCTGCTTGCGGACTGGCCCCGGCCGGACCGGTCGCCCCTCAGCACGCCGCTTTCTTCAAACGCTGGCTCGGCGAAGGACGGCAGGCCGGTATGGCTTACATGGAAGGGCATGAAGCCAAACGGCTCGACCCTCGCCTCCTCGTGGAAGGATGCCGGACAGTGGTCAGCGTGGCCCTGAACTACCGCCCGTCCACGCCCATCCCGGACCATAAACTGCAAATCGCCTGGTATGCTTACGGACAAGACTACCACGACATCATGCGGCAGAAGCTGAACAGCCTGCTCGAGACCCTGCGGCACAGTACGCCGGAAGGCACCTTGCAAGGCCGCGCCTTCTGCGACACAGCACCGGTACTGGAACGTTATTGGGCCTGGCGGTGCGGTTTGGGGTGGATAGGCCGTCACACCCAACTCGTCATCCCCCGGGCAGGCAGTGCATTCTTCCTCGGCGAACTGATGCTCAACCTGCCTGCGGATACCTACGATGCGCCTTTCCCCACCGACCGTTGCGGCACTTGCCGCCGTTGTATCGAAGCCTGCCCCACACAGGCCTTGAAAGAAGGACGCGGACTGGATGCCCGCCGCTGCCTGAGCTACCTGACCATCGAGAACCGGGGCGGGATTCCCGAAGAGGCGGCTGCCCGGATGTATCCTTATTTCTACGGTTGCGACCGTTGCCTGCGTGCCTGTCCTCACTTGCGCTCCGCGCCTCCCGCCACGGAACCGGCCTTCACTCCCCGTCCCGAACTGCTGCAAATGGAGGAGGAGGACTGGATGGGATTGGACGTGGAGCGTTACCGGATGCTCTTCAAAGGCTCTGCCGTAAAACGGGCGAAATATGAGAGTCTCACCCGCAACCTGAAAGCACTGCGCGGCAACGGGGATAGATGAAAATGTATTTCGGGTTCGACAAAAGAATAAAGGAATACAAGTATTAATGGCGTGAGCGGAGAAAAATCTGGCTTCTGGATTGGACATAAGAACAAAAGTTTTAATGGTGTGCAGGAGTGAAAAAAGTTTGTTCTTATGTTCTTATGTCTAAAATTATAAATCTGTTTTTGAATTGGACAGAAGAACATAAGAACAGAAGTTTTAATGGCGGGCAGAATTGAAAAAATTTGTTCTTTTGTTCTTCTGTCTAAAAACAAATCTGCAAACGCCATTCTGACAATCTGTCAATCCAACACCTTAGGATTCCATTTTTGGGTACAGCGATACACACGGACGAAAAAACACGATTCTCGCATGCCCTGCAAAATCCTTTATGTCGCTCGTTTCCCTCCTTACGCTTACTTCCTGTATACAAAGCCATCATCCCGGGCGCAAGCCGTTACACACCACGTAAGCCCGGAGCCTTCCCGGCCAATCATCTTGTCACACGGGTTTGGATAGGAACAGGCTTCCATCTAAAAGAAAAACAAGCCCTCGGAGCACACCTACGTACCGCCCGAAGTCGATTTTTCCAACGACATGCGGACAAACACAAAAAGTTCTGCGCAGAAAAAAAGTGTTTTTTCAGCCGAACGGAAAATCTTTCGGCTGAAACTGATTCCTAAAAATGCTTTAGATACATAAAAAACGAGGCTGAAATGTTAATATATGTATTCAAAATAGCCTAAAAAACACACGGAACGTACTTTTTAGACTACTTTTATCCCTCCAAAAATCGTCAAATCGCTTACATTCTGTCGGCATAAAGAGAGATTCCGACATCAAATGTCCAAAATCGGAAAAGACGCACCAATCCTAAATGCTTTCAAATAAAACAAACGAAATTGTACGCAAATATAGCCAATCATCTCCAAGCTATAAAACCCAACAGGCTTCTAAAAGTTTTATCCCCAACTTTTAGAAGCCTGTTAGATTTCATTTGGTTCCGGCCTTTATCTCCAGTCCGGCCATACCGTTTTTCTAAAAAGCAGAAGTCAATCCACCACGACTTTACATAATTTGCTCACGCTCGGCAGACTTCGAGCAAGCTCGGTCTGCGCTCACTTAATCGCAAATTTCCGCGTACCCACGATATAAATCCCGCGCGGAAGTCCGTTCACGGCTTCATGCGGCATGACCGCACTGCGCACTTTCACGCCGCTCACGGTGTACACATCTACCGGAACCTCAGCCGAACCCGTCACTTCGCGAATGGCGGTCGGTTTGGCGACATACAACAACTTGAAGTTGTCGAAACAGTTCCAGTCGTGATACCTATACTCGGTCTTGTCCAGACCGACCCGCAAATCCCCTTTCGCCAATAACTCGTATTCCACTTCGTTGGCGCGGTATTCCCCGTCGCGGTTGAAGGCATCGTTGGCTGTCCATACATCGTCGGGATAGGTATAGGGATTATACGTATAGGGAGCGGAACCGTCGAACAAAGACATGAACGTCTGGCGGCTGCTATTGAGATACAGCCCGGCCAAAAGCTGTTCCGAACCGTCCTGATGCGCGTTATAGGCTTCCGCCTTGTCGCCATAGCGATAAAAGCCTTGGGCGCGAAGGAGGTATGTACCGGCCGGCATACGTTCCAACACCTGATAAGTGTCGTAAGTCTTGTCGTAAAACTCAGCCACGCCGGAAGAAGCCGCCGTAAAAGACGTGCCTTCCCATCCCTTGCTGCCTTCCGAAAAATCGGGATTGACTAAAAGCCAGGTAAGGTCTACTTCCTCTCCGGGTGTCCAACCGGCGCACAAGTCCTCCGTATAGGTTTCCACCGCCGCTTTCAGGGCTTCATAAGCCGCAGGCAAAGCCATTGCCAGTTCGGACACGGAGGTCAGGTCCAACGCTTCTTCGGCTTGCCGGATGGCGGCATCGAACACTTGGCTGCCGCTCTCCTCCTTCAGGTCCTCCACACGTGGCAGATACAAACGCACGTCGCTCCATGCCTGCAACAGGCGATATTCTTCTTCCGTCACCGTCATGACGGAACCGTGCTGGAACGCTCCGGTCCCTTCCACATTGGAGGAATGCGTCACGTTCAACCCCAGATGGTCTGTCTCGCAATACTTGTAGGCACTGCCGCCGGAATAACGCATATAATACAGGTTGTACACGTCCTCATTGATGCGGCGCACCGTACTGGAGCCTTCCACCTGTTCCGAACCTTCGTTCGTCACGTGCATCAATTCCGTCCAGGTGCCTCCCACCAATGTCTTGCTCGTAGCCTCATAAATGCCCCGTTCCGTACCCGAAGCCCCTTCACGTTTGTAATACATGTGGTAGAGGCTGTCGTAGGGATTATACACGATGTCCGCGTCGATTACCGAGATTCCGGGGTCGAAAAAGACACGGGGTTGGGTCAGCGTCTTGAACTCCCGGTCGGCATAGGAATAAAAAATACGGTCGTGGTTGTCGCCTTCGTTGGTGGACAGTATAGAATAGTACACCAGATAGGCACCTTCTCCCCCGTTATAGTCCTTGTCCCAGATGAACTGCGGTGCCCATACACGGTTGATGCGGGCATATTCCTCGTCGGTGTCATATACGCCCGTCATGACATCGGGGTCGGAGAAGATGGATTTTCCCCGGTTGAAGTCGAACGTCGTACCCTCCCAATGTATCAAATCCCGGGAACGCACCAAGTTGATGCCGTGGTTGTTCCACACGCCGGAAGCATGCTGTTTCATGTCGGTGGTCGTGATGAAGTAGCCGTCCGACGCTTCACCGCGCCCGATATAGGCGTCACGCGTACCGTGTTCTATCTCCGCAATCTTCTCCGTGTCGAAAATCTCGTCCCCGTCCAACAATACGTTGAACACGCGACCTTGGTCTTCCTTCGTGCCGAGTGCGAAGTTGGTGATTTCCTTTCCGGAATTCATGAAGCAGTACAAGTAACCGTAGCGGTTGTCATCGGGCGCCAATATCACCGGATACTCCACTTCCACCGTATCGGCTTCGCAGCTCAGCTTGGTAGACAACACCCCGGCACGGACCGCCTCATCCCCTTGCGGCAAGCGGTGTACCACCAGTTTCTCGTTTTCTAAGGCGATGGCATCCTCATAACCCTGATTCACAGAAAAGAACCATCTTACGCCCACCCTATCGGAAATCTTTTCGGGCAAATCCGTCGTGGCATGCAAGCAGTTGAACTTCTTCATAAACCGTGCCAGTTCTTCACGTCCGGTACTCATGGACACTTCCCGCGACTTCACCGCACGGCCTTGCACCCGGGCGTAGAGTTCTTTCATCTGACCTCCGTCCAAGGCCACGTCGTATATCTGGAAGTCGTCGAAGAACGCCTCCGTCATCAAGGCATCGGCGGCAAAGGGCGAACGCCCGATGCAAGCCTCCGTCAACTCCTGTGCCATGTCGGCCGGCCTTTGGGTCACTTGCTGCTCACTGGCCATGCGCCCGTCCACGTAGAGCCGCCCCATGTTCCCTTCTTGCACGTATGCGATGTGGTGCCACTCGCCGTAAGACAATCCCCCATGCGATGGGGCATCCGCGCTCTCCCCGTCCTTGATGGTGTAATACCAGCCCGTGTTGTCCGGACTGTTGACCAAGCCGACGTACTGCTCCGTCCCATTAGAAAACCCATACGCCCAACAATATTGGTCCAAGGCTCCTACGCCGGGCAATGCGATGGCCACCGACATGGTATAGTCGCCCTCCAGTCCGGAAAAAGTTTGGCGTGCCATGTCCACGCCTAAATCAAAAAAACCTTGCTCTCCGTTACTGCCGGTATAAAGTGCCTTGTTTCCGTCGTCCATCGCCACGATGGCTGCCCCGCCGTGCAACTTTCCCGGGAATTTTCCCTTGTCGTCAGCCTCCTGCCCTCCGTCGAAAGAATACTGTATGAGCGGCTCCGGAAGCTCTGCCTTTTCCTCCGCCACGATTTCCACGTCCCGCACGTCCAGACGGAGAATATTCAACGAATAGGCGGGCAGTTCGTAAGTGAACTGTTGCCCCTTCACATCCAACGTGCGTTCTTTCGGTGACACGCGGTCGGGGTTTTCCAGATTGTTTTCGTCCGTGCCGTCAGCCGAAGTCAGTACGACCACGGAACCTCCCGTCACTGTCGCATGGGCCAGATTGACGGTTGCGGTCTGTGCAGAAGCCCCGGGGTTTACCAACTTCACGTACAGCACGCCTGCCTCGTCGTCGATATTGGAAGAAACGTATATCTTACGGCTCACCGGCAAAATGAAATCATGCAAGAGCGCACCGTCCAGATAGCACTTCACGTGCGTGCCGTTCACTTCGACTTTGATACGGTAGGCATGTCCTGTTTCCAAAGACCCTTTTACGGAAGCCGCCGTAGTCTTCGACCCGTTGGTGCAAACCTCCACGCCGTGTTGCGTATTGCCCCATCCGCCGAGGTTCCACCAACAATAATTGTCTCCGTCTCCGCAATTAAAGGCGATGAGGAAACCCTCCGCCCCACCGGTCTTCGTGGCTTCCACTTCATACGTATAGTTCTGCCCTGGCTGCACATCGCAGACATAGAGTTTGCCTTGCATACCCTTATCCGTCTGTTTCAGCACGCCGCCCGAAGTGGTCCACGTGCCTCCGTCGGCCTTCCATTCAGGTTTTACGGACGAGAAATCGTCGTGGAAGACCACCGTCCCGTCGCCTGCCGTGACTTTCACATTGTCGAAAGTGGCACTCGTGCCCCACGTGCTCAGGCCGATGGCCCCGGAGCGCAACAGTTGGTTGTTTTCTTCCGTCCACTTCACATTCTGTTTTCCTACATTGTTCGGGAAAAGCTGCTGCACGTAGTACGAAGGCGTACCGTAACTGGTATAACTGTTGAAACGGATCATGTCCGGACGCCAGTTGTAATTGTTTTCGTTGACGAATATCGGGGCATAGCTGTTCATGATGCAGACATCGGAGTTGTTTTCCATCCCCTGCATGAAAACGGCCTCTCCCAACGCCGCATTCAAATGGCCGTTGATACCATAGTCCTGCGTCACGGCATACTCTCCTACGTAGATTTTATGGCTTGCCCGGCTGTATGTGTCATATTTATTGTATTGGCTGACGAACCATGAAGGATTCCGGTAGTAATGCTCGTCCACTGCGTCTACCGGATACGGGTTCCGCCAACTGGGATTGTCCGTGCCCCATGATTCCACATTGCCAATCAGCGTCACTTCGGGATACTTGGCCTTGATGGCCTTGCGGAACTGTTCGTAGCGCTCGGCATAGTGGTCGCTCTGGTCGTTATTGTTTTCCGAACTGAAGTTATAGTTCTCGTTCCCGATTTCCAATAAACGGAGATTGAAAGGTTCGGGATGGCCGTTCTTGGCCCGCAACGCGCCCCATTTCGTAGTTTTGGCATCGCCGTTGCAATACTCTATCGCATCGAGAGCCTCTTGGATGTATTCGTCTATCCGGGTATAGTCCTCCACCCAAGCGTGCCCCATACCCATATTCACCACGAACAGCGGCTCGGCCCCCAAATCCTCGGTGAGCTGCAACATTTCATGGAATCCGAAACCGTCCGACACCCTATATCCCCAATTCTGGTTCATGTGTCCGGGACGTTCCTCTATAGGACCAATGGTATTCTTCCACTCGAAACGGTTGGTTTTTCCGTTAGCATAAAATCCTTCCACGTAGCAGCCGCCAGGGAAACGTACGAACGACGGTTTCATGGCTTCCAGCTTTTCCGCCAAGTCGATGCGGCAACCGTTGTCGCGGCCTTTGTAAGTGGGCGGGAAAAGGCTTACCACGTCCAATACGACCGTGCCGGGCACGGAGCCTTTCAGCGCGAACCAACCCTCGCGGGCCTCTCCCGTAGCCGTGATTTCCGCCGTCAGCTTCGTCCACTCCGAGCCGACATCCACCGTGAGCTCGCGGCTACCCAGACTCTGACCGCCTTCAGTCTGCAACTCGGCTGTAAGGACACCCTTGTAAGCCGGACTTCCTTTTATCCAGAAAGACAGCTTGTAAGTCTGCCCGTTCACCACATGAATGCCCCAGAAACCCTCGTTGCGCACACCGTCGCCCGCGCCTTTGAATTCCAATTCGAGCGCATGCTCCTGCGCCTCGTTCAGCATCCCGTCGGTAACCATGGCCATACGGGCGTTCCCCACGGCCCACCATTTGTCCGGGTTCGACGCATTGTCCTCGAAAGAACGGTTGTGAATCAGCTCGGCGTAAAGCCCGCCGTCGCCGGCATGGTTGATTTCCTCGAAAAAGATACCGTAATGGCGTTCGCCAATCAAAGCCCCCCGTTGCCCGGCATCGATATTCAACGTGACTTGTGCCATGGAAGAGGCCACGCACATTCCGCAAAATGCAACGGAAATCAGTTTTTTTGAAAAAAAATAGTCCTTCATTTCATGAAAAGTATAAAGGTTAATGTTTGAAACATGCAAGATGCTGACATCTTTGCCCAAAAGTAATTAAAATCACAGTCCAAACCTAATAAAAACCTAAATTAATGCGGAAGACACACCATTTTCTCCTTTTTTCTCCTTAACTTTGCAACCGTAAATACAAATGTGGATAGATTTGGGCGGCTTGCAACCACGGTAAAAAATGCTAAATACAGTTTTGGAACTGCACGCATACCTTCCCAATGAAACCCCATTCTTATTATTAATTTTTTAATTTAACTACGTAGAAATGGGTTACTTATTTACTTCCGAATCGGTGTCTGAAGGACACCCGGACAAAGTGGCGGACCAGATTTCCGACGCTGTATTGGACGAATTATTGGCTTTCGACCCTAATTCGAAAGTCGCATGTGAAACATTGGTGACAACGGGTCAGGTTGTCGTGGCCGGAGAGGTAAAATCAGAAGCTTACGTCGACCTGCAAGAAATAGCCCGCCGTACGATCCGCCGTATCGGCTATACCAAAGCGGAATACAAGTTCGAGGCAGAAAGTTGCGGCGTATTCTCTGCCATCCATGAGCAAAGCGCCGACATCAACCGCGGCGTGGAACGCCAAGACCCGATGGAACAAGGGGCAGGCGACCAAGGTATGATGTTCGGTTATGCCACCAATGAAACGGAAAACTATATGCCGCTATCCCTCGACCTCAGCCACAAAATCCTGCGTGTATTGGCCGAAATACGGCGCGAAGGCAAAGAAATGACTTATTTGCGTCCCGACGCCAAAAGCCAAGTGACGATTGAATATGACGACAACGGGAAACCGGTCCGCGTGGACACGATTGTGGTTTCCACACAACATGACGAATTTATCCAACCAACCGACGGCAAGCAGGAAGAGGCCGACCGGAAGATGTTGGACAAGATACGCCAGGATGTCATTACGATTCTGATGCCGCGTGTCATTGCCGAGATTCACGATCCGGCCATACTCCGGCTGTTTGACGAACATATCACTTACCACGTGAACCCCACCGGCAAATTCGTGATAGGCGGTCCTCATGGCGATACCGGACTGACCGGCCGTAAAATCATCGTGGACACTTACGGAGGCAAAGGTGCCCACGGCGGAGGCGCCTTCTCCGGGAAAGACCCTTCCAAAGTAGACCGTTCGGCCGCATACGCCGCACGCCACATCGCCAAGAACATGGTGGCAGCCGGGGTGGCCGACGAAATGTTGGTGCAAATCAGCTATGCCATCGGTGTGGCACGGCCGGTGAACATCTACGTCAATACTTACGGACGCAGCCATGTCAGCCTGAGCGACGGAGAGATTGCGCAAAAGATAGACGCGTTGTTCGACCTGCGGCCGAAAGCCATCGAAGACCGCCTGAAACTCCGTAATCCCATTTATGAAGAGACTGCCGCTTACGGCCACATGGGACGCCAGCCGCAGACCGTGACCAAGGAGTTCCACAGCCGCTATATGCCTACCAAGACCCTTGAAGTGGAACTCTTCACGTGGGAGAAGTTGGATTATGTAGCTCAAATCAAAGAAGCATTCGGACTATAAGATGAACACGATTCAATCAGTGTGTGTATACTCGGCCTCCAGTACGAAAATAGCCGATTGCTATTTCCGGGCAGCACGGGAATTGGGTGAACTCTTGGCCCATCATGGTATCCGTCTGGTGAACGGTGCCGGAAACCTCGGGCTGATGAGAGCCTGTGCCGATGCCTGTCTGGAAGCCGGAGGGCAAGTGACCGGCGTGATTCCCCGTTTCATGGTGGAACAAGGCTGGCAACACCCCGGACTTACGGAACTGATTGAAACGGAAGACATGCACACCCGCAAGCAGACAATGGCCCGCCTGTCGGACGGTGTCATTGCCTTGCCGGGCGGATGCGGTACGTTGGAAGAATTGCTCGAAATCATTACGTGGAAACAACTCGGGTTATACCTCAATCCCATTGTGATGTTGAACACGGAAGGATTCTATAATCCGTTACTGAAAATGCTCGAACATGCCGCCGAAGAACATTTCATGCGCCCGGCCCATCTGGACATCTGGAAAGTGGCTTCCAGCCCAGCCGAAGCCCTCGACTTGTTGTACTCTACTCCACTTTGGGACAAAGAAGTCCGTAAATTTGCAGCCATTTGAACATGAAAGACTCACTTCAAACGGCTCTCCCGGCGCACGAGAAGGCTTCGTATCCCATCCGACAGAAATTCAATCCGAAAAAAATTATTGAAAGTCTGCCCGCCGATGCCACACCGGCCCAACAGGATTCCGCCATTCAGGCGATGCTGCCTCCACGTCCGACCGTGCGCTCTACACGTCCCGACACCTTGAACCTTCCGGGATGGCAGATACCGTCGGCCAAGACTGCCCATTCCGTACAAGACATCCGATACGATGAAAACTTTTTCAGCAGTTCTCCCCATTACCATGCTGAAATAAACATCCGTCCCACCGGCATGGATGCCGACCCGTTACCCTATTTGTTACGCCACGATGATTGGGTCACAGGTATCTTGCTCTTCTGTTTTCTTGTAGTCATGACCATCTTCGCCAACAGCAAGAAGTTTATCAAACAACGCTTACAGGACTTTTTCCTCAACCGCATGGACAAGGAGAAACTTTTCTCGATAGAGACGGGCCGCGAAATGCGCCACGCCATTTTCCTTTATTTGCAAAGCGGATTGCTCGTCAGCCTGTTTTTCTTCGATTACACACAAACCACCCGGGATCTCTTCATGTCCCCCGTTTCCTCCCATATCCTATTGGGCATTTATGTTTTGATTTGCTGGATTTACCTAGGACTCAAGCAACTGTTTTACGCGTTTGTCAATTGGATCTTTTTTGACAAAGAACGCAGAAGTACCTGGCTTAAATCATATTCATTTCTCGTTTCGGCCGAAGGGGTACTGCTTTTTCCGCTTGCTTTAATCACAGTCTTTTTCAATCTTCCGACCTACAGTGTGATATTATGTTTGTGCCTGTTACTGGGTTTCATCAGACTTCTACTCTTTTATAAAACTTTTTGTATATTTTTCCCAAAATTTCATGGTTTCTTGCATTTAATTGTGTACTTTTGTGCCCTTGAAATGCTGCCTCTTTGCGGCTTATGGCAAGCACTTACATATACAAACGACATACTATTGTAAAATATTGAACACTTATGATAAAGAAGATTCTGGTTTCACAACCCAAACCAACCTCCGAGAAGTCTCCTTATTTCGAGATTGCCTCCAAGTATGGTGTGGAAGTAGTTTTCAGACCATTTATCAAGATTGAAGGTTTGTCTGCTAAAGAATTCCGCCAACAGAAAGTCTCTATATTGGATTACACCGCCGTGGTATTCACTTCACGTAATGCCATCGATCATTTTTTCCTGTTGTGCAAAGAATTACGCGTGACGATACCCGAAGATATGAAGTATTTCTGCATTACGGAAACCATTGCACTGTATATCCAAAAATATGTGCAGTACCGCAAACGCAAGGTCTTCTTCGGCTCTACGGGCAAAGTGGACGATCTGCTCCCGTCTATGGTCAAGCATAAAACAGAAAAATATCTGGTTCCGTTGTCGGATGTACACAACGACGAAATCACGAACCTGTTGGATTCCAAGAAGCTTATCCACAAGGAAGTGGTGATGTACCGCACCGTGAGCAACGATTTCAAGAGCGACGAGAAGTTCGATTACGACATGCTGATATTCTTCAGCCCCTCGGGTATACAGGCTTTGCTGAAAAACTTCCCTGATTTCGAGCAGAAAGAGATTGCCATCGGTACGTTCGGGCCGGCCACAGCCCAGGCCGTCAAAGATGCAGGACTACGATTGGACATGGAAGCTCCTACTTCGCAATACCCGTCCATCACGGCCGCATTGGACGATTTCGTAAAGAAGCACAACTGTTGATACTCATCAAATAAGAAAGGGTGCTTTTCCGGCACCCTTTCTCCTTTATCCTACAACACCGTACCTTATGGAACAGAAACCGGACTTTTCATTTCATAAATCGGAGCGCTTGTGTAGCAAACGCATCATAGACGCTCTGTTCGCCGGAGGCAGCAAATCCATGTCGGCCTTTCCGCTCCGCGTAGTCTTCATGCCGGTTCCCGTAGAAGCCCCGGCTCCTCTTGTATCCATACTGGTGTCCGTGTCGAAACGACGTTTCAAAAGGGCTGTAAAACGAAACCGGGTGAAACGGCAGATTCGCGAAGCTTACCGCAAACAAAAACACATCTTGACATCCGTTTTGCCCACGTCATCCGGGCAGGGTCTGGTAGTGGCTTTCCTCTGGCTTTCCGACCACCTGTACGCTTCGGCCGAAGTGGACGATTGCGTGAGACGCCTGTTGGTGCGTATCTCCGAACAACTTCCGGCATCCCCGGACGAACACACCGATGATGCATCCGCCCTATGACCATTTCCGCCATTTGTTATCCGCCGCGTTGATTGCTCCCATTCAGTTCTATCGCCGTGTGATTTCCCCCATGACTCCCCCGTCGTGCAGGTTCACGCCGACTTGTTCGCAATACGCTATTGAAGCCATCCGCAAACATGGCCCCTTTAAAGGCATGTACTTGGCCGTGCGTCGTATCCTGCGCTGCCATCCCTGGGGAGGAAGCGGTTATGACCCCGTCCCTTAAGCCTATGGAAACATTTCTGAACCTCCATGCCCATCGACCGGCCGCATCTTCGTCGGAAACTGTCATCCGCAACTATATCCTTCCTTTGCCTCCTGCCGGACACGAAGAACCCGAATACGGCCAAGCCTTTTCCGCCGGTATCCATCCTTGGTATATCCCCGCACATCCGGAAGAAACCCTGAAAGAACTGGACCGTCTGGCCGCCTCCCCCTTCTGTAAAGCCATAGGTGAAGCCGGACTGGACAAATTCGTATCGACCTCACTTTCCCTCCAGCGTGAACTTTTCGTACGTCAGGCAGAACTGGCTGCCGCCCACCGGCTTCCCGTCATCGTCCACTGCGTCAAAGCATGGGACGAACTGCTCTCCGCACGAAAAGACATTCCGGCTGCCGCCGTTTGCATCATCCACGGTTTCAGAGGCAAACCCCAACTGGCCGAAAGCCTTTTAGGCAAAGGATTTTACCTCAGTTTCGGTTTCCGTTTCCATCCGCAAAGCCTGACGCTCTGCCCGTCCGACCGTCTCTTCTTCGAAAGCGACGAAGACCCGCGTCCCGTAGACACACTATACCGTACGGCTGCCGAACTACGCTCTTGTACTCCGGAAGAACTGAGCACACAATGTTGGGAAAATCTCGTCCGAATCGGCCCGTCGTCTAAAAAATAGGAATATAGTTGCAAGTCTCATTGAAAGGTCGTACTTTTGTACGACTCAATTTTTATTAAACAAAATAAATTCATACGATGAACTTTGTAGAAGAACTGAAATGGAGAGGCATGATTCACACCATGATGCCGGGCACCGAGGATTTACTTGAAAAAGAACAGGTCACCGCCTACCTGGGCATCGACCCCACGGCGGACTCCCTGCACATAGGCCATCTTTGCGGCGTGATGATGCTCAAGCATTTCCAACGTTGCGGGCACAAGCCGCTGGCCCTTATCGGAGGCGCCACCGGAATGATAGGCGACCCTTCGGGTAAAAGCCAGGAACGCAACTTGCTCGACGAAGAAACGTTGCGCCACAACGTGGCCTGCATCAAACAGCAACTGGCCCGATTCCTGGATTTCGACAGCGACGCTCCCAACCATGCCGAGCTGGTGAACAACTACGACTGGATGAAGGACTTCACGTTCCTCGACTTCGCCCGCGAAGTCGGCAAGCACATCACCGTAAACTACATGATGGCCAAAGACAGCGTGCAAAAGCGTCTGAACGGCGAGGCCCGCGACGGCCTGTCGTTCACCGAGTTCACTTACCAACTTCTTCAGGGTTACGACTTCTTATATTTATACGAACATAAAGGCTGCCGTCTCCAGTTGGGCGGAAGCGACCAATGGGGTAACATCACAACCGGCGCCGAACTGATACGCCGTACCAACGGCGGTGAAGTGTTCGCTTTGGTATGCCCGTTGGTGACAAAAGCCGACGGGACCAAGTTCGGCAAGACCGAAAAGGGCAACATCTGGCTGAACCGCGACTATACCAGCCCGTATGCCTTCTACCAATTCTGGCTCAACGTGGCCGACGACGACGCCAAACGCTATATCCGTATCTTCACCACGTTGGACAAAGAAGAGATAGACGGCCTCATCGCCCAACACGATGAAGACCCGGGACAGCGCATCCTGCAAAAACGCCTGGCCAAGGAAATCACCATCATGGTGCACAGCGAGGAAGACTACAATATGGCAGTGGAGGCCAGCAACATTCTGTTTGGAAAGGCGACTAAAGAAAGTCTGACGAAGCTGGACGAACAAACGCTGCTCGACGTGTTTGCAGGCGTACCGCAGTTTGAAGTCAGCCGCGAAGTTTTGTCGGCCGGTATCAAAGCCGTAGACCTGACAGCCGAAATGACGCAATGCTTCCCCAGCAAGGGCGAGATGCGCAAGATGGTACAAGGTGGTGGCGTTTCGCTGAACAAAGAAAAACTGACGGCCTTTGACCGCATTGTAACTGCCGACGATTTGCTCAACGGCAAATATTTATTGGTGCAACGCGGCAAGAAAAATTATTTCCTGCTCATCGCCAAATAAAATTTCAAGGAAAAAATTTGTAGGATAGCGATTTTCTCGCTATCTTTGCACCGCTTTCGAGAGAAAGACATAAGGATTGGGATATGGTGTAATGGTAGCACAAGACATTTTGGTCGTCTTAGTCTTGGTTCGAACCCAGGTATCCCAACCAAAGACAGCCCCTGAAAATCATTTCAGGGGCTGTCTTTATTTTACGATTATCAGGACTCTTTCCGTCTATCTATGTTCAACGTACATTCGATGTGGACATATTTATACACCCTCACGTCACGAAATAAAAAGACATACCACACTCCGCCAAACCCACCTCATTTTGCCCTTGTTTTTTTCTGCGGCAAACGATTTTTCAATCTCAGGCGAATGATTTTCCAATCTGCGGCAAACGATTTTCCGTTCTGTACCGACCTTTTTCGTCCCCTGCCCGAGCAGAATTGCAACCAAGTTGCACGCCAAATAGTTGTGTGCTTGGCATTTTTCCCCTATCTTTGCTCTCACGAAAACGAGAACCGCCGAAACGATGAAGAAACAACTCCATGCCATCATCTTGTTATGGCTCTGCATGTTGATGCAGGCCGTTTCGGTCTATCCCCATCACCATCATGCCCATACCCTCTGTCTGGGACAGGAGATGGAATCCACCCGTCCGGTCAAGAGTACACATGCCTGTACGTCGGAATGTATCACGCATTTCCAGTTGACGATACCTTCGTCCGGCTCTTGTTTTTCCCATAAAAAAGCCGTATCCCGCCCGCCTTTCATACTTTGGGCGGCATGCGACCTTTCAGCTATCCATACTTTACAAATATCGCGCAGGCCTTACAACGCTTACCGGCCTGATTTGTATCTTTCCCGACCCATCGGCGGAAAAGGCATGAGGGCTCCTCCCCGCGCCTGAACGGAAACCAGACAACTGTTTATTTTATTCATTTCAAATTTTAATATCCCTATGAAGAAAATATATTTCTTGATGGGTGCTTTAGCCGTAAGTATGCTGAGCGCCTGCCATAACCATGACCACGAAGAGAAACATACACACGGAACGGAAGAAACCGCCCGGGAAGACAACCACGAAGAACATGCGGACGAAATCATCCTGACGGCCGAGAAAGCCAAGGCGGCAGGTATCGCCACCGAAACCGTGAAACGCGACACATTCCGCCAAATCATTAAAACCGGCGGACAGATACTGGCTGCCCAAGGAGAAGAAACGACGGTGGTGGCCGGTACGTCCGGCGTAGTAAGGTTCGCACGGACACTGACCGCCGGCGCTCCGGTGGGACGCGGCACCGTGTTGTTCCATTTATCCTCGGACAAAATACAAGGTGGAGACCCGGTGGAACGCGCATACGTGGCCTACCAAAACGCCAAGGCCGAGTACGAACGCGCCAAACCGTTGGCTGAAAAACAAATCGTGACGCGCAAAGACCTGGAGAACCTGAAAGCGGCTTACGAAGACGCACGTATCAGTTACGAGGCACTGGACCCTCATCATACGCGAAAAGGAGTGGCCGTCACAGCTTCGACGGGCGGATATGTGAAGAACGTGGCGGTGAAAGAAGGCGACTACGTGACGACAGGACAACCGTTGATGACCCTGACCCAGAACCGGCGCCTGCAACTGCGTGCCGACGTATCGGAACGTTATTACGGCGCACTGAAACAAATCACTTCGGCCCACTTCAATACCCCGTATGATGATACGGTCTATGCCTTGGAGAACCTGCACGGGCGTGTCTTGTCCTACGGGAAGGCTTCGGACGAGAATGCTTTCTACATCCCCGTTTTGTTTGAATTCGACAATACAGGCGACATCGTGCCGGGAAGCTTTGTGGAAACCTATCTGACCGGAGCCACACGTACCGGAGTAATCACTCTCCCCGTCTCGGCACTGACAGAGGAACAAGGACTGTACTTCGTCTACTTACAGGAAAGCAAGGAAGTGTACCGCAAGCAGGAAGTAAAAACAGGAGCCGAAGACGGACTGCGTGTGGAAATCCTCTCGGGTCTGAAACCCGGTGACCGCGTAGTCACGCAAGGAGCTTACCACGTGAAACTGGCTTCGGCTTCAAATGCCATCCCTGCCCACAACCATTCCCATTAATCCATAAGGAGAAAATATTATGCTGAACAAAATCATACAGTTCTCCCTGCAGAACCGTTTATTTATATTGATAGCCTCCGTCCTGCTGATGATAGGAGGCCTCTACCAAGCCTACCATACGGAAGTAGACGTCTTTCCCGACCTGAACGCGCCCACGGTTGTCGTCATGACAGAAGCCGGGGGCATGGCAGCCGAAGAGGTGGAACAGTTGGTCACTTTCCCCATAGAGACAGCCGTCAACGGTGCCACCAGCGTACGCCGCGTACGCTCCTCGTCCACCACGGGCTTCTCTGTCGTATGGGTGGAATTCGACTGGGACACGGACATATACCTGGCCCGTCAAATCGTATCGGAAAAGCTGGCCACAGTGGCGGAAAGCCTGCCCGACAATGTGGGTAACCCGACTCTGGGACCGCAGTCTTCCATTCTGGGAGAATTGCTTATCGTAGGACTGACAGCCGACAGCACGTCTATGCTCGACTTGCGCACATTGGCCGATTGGGTGATTCGCCCGCGCCTGATGTCCACCGGAGGAGTAGCCCAAGTAGCCGTATTGGGCGGCGACATCAAAGAATACCAGATTCTGTTGCACCCCGAACGGATGAAACACTACGGAGTGACGTTGGGCGAGGTAATGGATGTCACGCGGAACATGAATACCAACACCAACGGCGGAGTGATTTACCAATACGGCAACGAATACATCGTACGTGGAGTCGTCTCGACCGACGACGTGCGGAAAATGGGCCGGGCGGTCATCAAAACCGTAGGAGGCTCGCCTGTCATGTTGGAAGACATTGCTGACGTAAAAACTGGCAGCCAGCAACCCAAACTGGGTCTGGCCTCTGAAAAAGGCAAGCCCGCCGTATTGCTCACCGTGACCAAGCAACCGAACACGGGTACCATAGAACTGACCGGAAAGTTGGAAGAAGCCTTGCAAGACCTGCAAAAGAGCCTTCCGGCCGACGTGCATGTGTCCACCGACGTGTTCCGCCAGTCCCGCTTTATCGAAAGCTCCATCGGTAACGTCCAGGATTCGCTGCTCGAAGGTGCCATCTTCGTAGTTATCGTCTTATTCCTCTTTCTGGGCAACGTACGCACTACGGTCATCTCGCTGGTCACCCTCCCTCTTTCGCTGCTGGTCACCATTTTGGTGCTTCACTACATGGGGCTGACCATCAACACGATGAGCTTGGGCGGTATGGCCATCGCCATCGGTTCGTTGGTGGACGATGCCATCGTGGACGTGGAAAACGTATGGAAACATCTGCGCGAAAACCGCATGTTGCCGGAAAGCGAACGGTTACGTGTACGCGATGTCGTATTCAACGCCTCCCGGGAAGTGCGCATGCCCATCCTGAACTCTACGCTCATCATTATCGTCAGTTTCGTCCCGCTGTTCTTCCTGAGCGGCATGGAAGGACGCATGCTCGTGCCGTTGGGCGTGGCTTTCATCGTATCGCTGTTCGCCTCCACCATCGTAGCCCTGACGTTGACGCCCGTACTTTGCAGCTATCTGTTGGGACACAAAGCCAAAACTGGCGGACTGCCTAAGGAAGCGTTCCTAGCCGTATATCTAAAGAAGCATTACCAGAACGGACTGTCTTGGGCTTTGGCGCACAAGAAAATCGTATTGGGTACCACGCTTACGCTTTTCGTCGCAGCCTTGGGGAGCTTCCTCACGTTGGGACGCAGCTTCTTACCGCCATTCAACGAAGGTTCGTTTACCATAAATATCAGTTCCCTTCCGGGCATCTCCTTGGAGGAATCGGATAAAATCGGACGGCAGGCCGAGGAACTGTTGCTCTCCATCCCCGAAATCAAAACCGTGGCACGCAAGACGGGACGGGCGGAACTGGACGAGCATGCTCTCGGCGTGAACGTATCGGAAATAGAAGCACCATTTGAATTGGAAGACCGTAGCCACACCGAAGTTTTAGAGGATGTGCGACGTAAATTGTCCGTCATATCGGGAGCGAACATCGAGATAGGACAACCCATCAGCCATCGTATAGATGCCATGCTGAGCGGTACGCAGGCCGGCATCGCCATCAAACTGTTCGGCGACGACCTGAACAAAATGTATCAAATCGGCAACCAAATCAAATCGGCCGTCAGCGACGTGAAGGGCATAGCCGACCTGAATGTGGAACAACAAATCGAACGTCCGGAACTGAAAATCGAACCGAAACGGGAAATGCTGGCCCGATACGGCATCTCATTACCGCAATTCAACGAGTTTGTCACGGTGAACATGGGAGGAGAAGTCGTATCGCAAGTGTACGAGAAAGGGCGCTCGTTCAACCTCATCGTCCGTTCGGCAGAAGAAAACCGCAGCACAATGGAGCGTATCCGTAATCTGATGATCGACGATGCGAAAGGCAACAAAGTGCCCTTCTCGTATGTGGCCGACATCCGGTCGTCCATGGGGCCGAACACCATCAACCGCGAAAACGTGAAACGTAAAATCGTCATCTCGGCCAATGCCAGCGGGCGAGACATGCGCAGCGTGGTGAACGACATCCGCAGCCGGATAGACGAAAAAGTGAAACTGCCCGAAGGTTACCATATCGAATACGGCGGCCAGTTCGAAAGCGAAGAGTCGGCCAGCCGGGTGTTGTTGCTCACATCGTTCATCAGCATCGTGGTCATCTTCCTGTTGCTTTACTTCCAATTCCGTAATGCAGCGCAGAGCGGAGTCATCCTGCTCAATCTGCCCCTGGCATTAATCGGCGGTGTGTTCGCCCTGTTGCTGACCACCGGGGAAATCAGCATTCCGGCCATCATCGGATTCATTTCCCTCTTCGGCATTGCGACACGCAACGGAATGTTGCTCATCAGTCACTACAACACATTGCGCGAAGAAGGATTGTCGTTGCGGGAAAGCATCCTGCACGGGTCGCTCGACCGTTTGAACCCCATCCTGATGACCGCACTTTCATCGGCTCTTGCCCTTATTCCGCTGGCCCTTCGGGGGGATCTTCCGGGCAACGAAATCCAGAGTCCGATGGCCAAGGTGATATTGGGCGGCCTGCTGACCTCAACTTTCCTGAATGCCTTTATTATTCCTATTATATATGAATGGATGAACCGTAAAAGTGTCCGTTCCTGAACAAAAACGATAGTCATGAAAAGAATCATTCTTATCACAACCGTTTGCGCCTGTGGCTTGCTCCCTTTGCAGGCCCAAAGCGTGGACGAAGTGCTGCAGAGTGTGGCACAACATAACAAATCCATCCAGGCACAACAAAAAAACGGAGAAGCTGAAAAGATAGGCATTGAAGCCGAAAACAGCTTGGAGGACCCTACGGTGGAATATAGTTCTTTCTTTAGCAAAGGAGTCAACGGACAGTCCGGCTCCGAATTGGTCGTATCACAAGGATTCGACTTTCCCACGGTATATAACAGCCGTAACCGTGCCGGACGAGACAAGAAAGAAGCCGTAGACTACCGTGCCGAAGCCTTGCGCCGCAACGTGCTGCTCGAAGCCAAAACCCTTTGCCTGGACATGATACGGCTGAACCGGCAAAGAGACCTGCTGGACAAACGCATGCAAAATGCCGACGAGCTGTTGGCCTTGTATGAAGAGCGGTTGAGAGCCGGTGATGCCACAGTCATCGAAGTGAACAAGATTAAGATGGAACGTATGAGCATACAGACAGAAGTCCTACAGAACCATACCGACCACCGCACGGCCTTGCAGTCGTTGCTGGCTCTGAACGGCAACATGCCGCTCACTTTCGAAGGACGGGAATATCCCACAGTCCCGACAACCCTCGATTTCGAGGCTTTATGCGATGAAGTCCTCGGCCAAGATGCCGAACTCAAAGCCGCCGAGGCCGACACACGGGCAGCCGAACGCAACCTTACGGTCAACCGTCAAAAATGGTTACCTAAACTGGAAATCGGTTACCGCCGGAACACGGGAGAAGGCAGCAAAGAGCACGGTTTCCTCGTAGGAGGCTCCATCCCGTTGTTTTCCAACCGCAGACAGGTGAGAATGGCACAGGCACAATCTATCGGCACACGTTTGCAAGCGGACGAAATACGCCTGAAAGCAGAAGCCGCCTTGCATTCCGGTTTCAACGAACTTCAACAACTGGGACGAGCCATGTCGGTATACGACCAGCCCCTGATGACACAGACTCTCGAACTGCTGAAAGAAAGCGTAAAAGGCGGCGAACTGTCCGTGACGGACTACTTTGTGGAAGCCGACCAGATTTACCGCAACCTGCAAGCCTACATGGAACTGGAATGCCAATATCAGAAAGTGGCAGCCACGCTGTATAAGAACAGGTTATAGATGCAAACATTCTGCCGGAAAAAGAAAAAGGAAAAAGATTCTCGTCAAATTGTGTGCGTATGTCAGTTACTTTTTCTAACTTTGCCGGAAAGGAAAACGCATTATTAAATCATCAAGAACATGGAAAAGAATTTTTTGCAGAATTTCTCTTTGGAAGGTAAAGTTGCTTTGGTTACCGGAGCATCTTACGGAATCGGCTTCGGTATCGCTACGGCTTTCGCACAATGCGGTGCTACCATCGTATTCAACGACATCAAGCAGGAATTAGTGGACAAAGGACTGGCCGCATATAAAGAAAAAGGTATAGAAGCCCACGGTTACGTGTGCGACGTGACGGACGAAGCTGCCGTCAATGCCTTGGTTGCCCGTATCGAAAAAGAAGTCGGCGTGATAGACATCCTTGTCAACAATGCAGGTATCATCAAGCGTATCCCGATGACGGAAATGTCGGCCGCAGAGTTCCGCCAAGTCATCGATGTGGATTTGAACGCTCCGTTCATCGTATCGAAAGCCGTTATTCCCGGCATGATCAAAAAAGGACACGGCAAAATCATCAACATCTGTTCCATGATGTCCGAACTGGGTCGTGAAACCGTATCGGCCTACGCAGCAGCCAAAGGCGGTCTGAAGATGCTGACGCGCAATATTTGCTCGGAATACGGAGAATACAACATCCAATGTAACGGTATCGGTCCGGGTTACATCGCTACTCCTCAAACCGCTCCATTGCGTGAACGTCAACCGGACGGCAGCCGCCATCCTTTCGACAGTTTCATCGTGGCCAAGACTCCTGCTGCCCGTTGGGGTACTCCTGAAGACCTGCAAGGTCCGGCCGTGTTCTTGGCTTCGGACGCTTCCAACTTCGTCAACGGTCTGGTATTGTATGTAGACGGTGGTATTTTAGCTTACATCGGTAAACAACCGAAATAAAAGTTATTTCCCCTTTTTTAAAATCCGGTGTCTTGAATTCACGACATCGGATTTTTATTATGATGAATTCCTCTCTTCTTATCTCATTTGCGGCAAAACCTACAAGAAATCCGATTTTTATGCCAAAATGATAATTATTGAATCAAAAACTCAATCTTCATTGTTTGTAACGAACTATCTTTATCTCGACTAATTCTAATGTTATATACAAAATGTTATCATGAGAAACTTTACATTGAAGCCTTTGCTATTCTGCACCGCGCTGGCAGGAATGGCATTACAAGGTACGATTAAAGCGCAAGACATTACATTTCGTGCAGCAGAAAACGAAGAAGCCGAGGCCATCGGAGTCAACACGAGCGATGGAGTACCTGTCGTAGCCGACTTCGACAACAATGGTTTTATGGATCTTTGGGCACCGGGACAAACCTATGAATGGCGCCCAACCTCGGAAGTAAACGAAGACGGTAGCGTAAAATGGGATTGGACATGGTATGACGATACCAAGCTCTCGTTCAACAACGGTGACGGCACATGGAACGTCAAAAACCGCGACAGTGGCACAGGCCTGCCCTTTGCCTACGGTGGCATCAGCAACAAGGCTTTCGACTTCAACCAGGATGGCTTGGTGGATTTCATCTATCCGAGTGTCAATGTGGGTTGGACATTCGAAGCCAAAAAAGCTCTGCTTTTGGCCATCAACAACGGTGACGGTACTTTCACCATGAAAGAAGATGCCGCGCTCTCAGAAATCAATCCCTCCCTCCAAAACAACAAATGGAACCAACAAATACAGAATACCACAATCTCTATCACCGACTATAACAAAGACGGCTACCCGGACTTGCTGATACAGTTTGAGAATGAAAACCCGTGGGAACGTGCCGTATGGCTATTCAAGAACGTGGAGGGCGACCATTTTGAACGGGTTACCGACCCATTCATTCCTGAATTTGGCAAACCCTTTGTTCCCCAATGCGCCGGCAGCATATCCTTCGGCGATTTCAACAACGACGGATGGCCGGACATTGTATCCACCGGATGGGGAGACGGTAATGAAGAATTAGGTATCAATGGGGGAGGACAAGTACATTTTTACCGTAATATGAAAGATGGTACATTCCAGCTCGCCGACACCGATTTCGGAGAAATCAACGCCATTTCCGAGAAACTAAACTTCCCTTATGGTGAGGAACATTTCATCACCGTCGTAGACTATGACCAAGACGGCAAACAGGACATCCTTGTTTTCGGACAGACAGGTTTCCAAGGAGAAGCCATATACGCTCAAAATGGCAAAGTAGCCCTGATGCTACGTAATGTCTCAACTGATGAGAAGTTTGCTTTTGAAGAAGTTGAAACCCAACTTTATCCTTTGTCGGGCGCAAATGTCCGTTTGGCTTCATTGGCTGATTTCAACGGAGACGGTTGGATAGATTTCGTAGCCAGAGGATGGAACGGAGATTGGCATACGGCAATCTCAAGCAGTACCGGCTCATACGACGGTTACTACATCACGGAGGATGTTCCCGACGCGGAAGACAACACCGATCCTATCCGTATTAAAGAAGCCTACATGGCACACGGCGACCTGAACAACGATGGTCTGCTCGATTTGTTTACGCAAGAAAATTGTGACCGTTTGTCTTGGACTATTAATACCACCGAACCTGATTACGGTATACAAATCCCCGGAGCACCCGAGGATGTGAAAGCCGAATACAATTCGGATACGAAACAACTCACCGTAACTTGGGCTGAAAGTTACACTCCCGACACAGAGAGCAAAGCTTTCTACAACCTGTATTTAAAGAATAAAGCTACAGGCAAAACCTTTATGATAGCCCCGGCCAACCCTGAAAACGGCAAACAACTTACATACACCGCATTTTCCGGTTATGTGAACCCTACTTCCTATACCTTTGAGGGAGTGGAAGAAGGCAACTACACCGTCGGAGTACAGGCCGTGACTTATTCTTGGCAAGCTTCCGAGTTCTCCACCACAGATGTCAACCTGAACGAAAACCCGACTTCCGCTTTCACCGTAGTGTCTACCGACCCGTCTGGGCGGAAAGAAATCGAGTCGCTCTCCCACATCACGTTGAACTTCAACGAGGAAGCATATCCCAATGCCATGGAAGACGCACCGGCCATTACCCTGACCAACGGCGCATCGGAAGCTTTGGACATCACCCTGAAGAAAGTAAGCGGACAGGCCAAGCAGATACAAATCATACTGCCGCCCACGATTGAAGCCGGTACATACACGCTCACCGTACCCGAGAAAGCCGTCTGCCGCACCAACGGCGACTGGAACACGACCTTTACAAAGACGTTTACCACCACCGGAATAACGGCATATATACCTACTGGCATCGAAGGAGACGAAGGCAACTATGGCTCTTTGAAAGACTTTACCCTCACTTTCCCGGAACAGACAAACGCACAGGTAAATCCCGAAGCAACCACATTGGCTTATATGGTGAACAACGATAACGATTACCAAGTTCCGGCCACGCTCTCACAGGGCAACAGACCCAACCAGATCAAACTCACGTTGGACGAAGAACTGAAAACAGAAGGTTCTTATACCCTCATTATCCCGGAAGGCATGATTCAACGCGTCATCTTCACGGAAACAACGGAAGAAAACGCAGAAAACACCACGGTATTGCTCACCTCGCCCGAAATCAAGTACGACTATACCATCGGACTCGACTTCGCCCCCACTGGCATCACGCCTGCCGCAGGAAAAGTATTCTCTCTGAAAGACTTCACCATAAAGTTTGCCGAGGGGACAGTACCGCAGCTCAACGAAGAATCCGCAAGCCAGGCCTACTTACTCAACAGCAAAAACGGCAACCAAGTAGCCGCCACGCTGGCTATCGGTACGAACACGACCGAAATCATTGCGACATTGGCCGAAGAGGTCAGCGCAGAAGGCAACTATACTCTGGTCATCCCGGCCCGCATGATACAGCAGACGAGCATGGATGAAGGCGACGGCACAGCCGAGCCTACGGTAAAAACAGAGTATGCCCCCAACTTAAAGTATGACTACACGATTGGGCATGACTACGAACCCGCATCCATCACGCCTGCTGAAGGCACGGTGAGCTCACTGCATGAATTCGTCCTCCAATTTGTGGCAGACACCACCTATGCTACAATCAATACTGAGAATGAAGACAAGGCCTACCTTGCCGACAACAACGGGGAAAGCGTAGAGGAAGCCACATTGGCCGCCGGTGACAATCCCAACGAAATAAAAGTCACTTTGGCAAATGAAGTAAACACGAAAGGTACTTACACGTTGGTTATCCCGGCCAAGATGATCCAACAATCAGCCGGAGAAGAAAATCCGACTATCGTAGACTATGCTCCGCAACTGGAATTCATTTTCACCGTTACGGACGGACAAAGCATAGAAAGTACCCTGAATGGAGCAAGCACGGCAGAAGTCTATACCATCAGCGGAATACTGATAAAGAAAAATGCCACACGTGAAGACCTGAAAGGCTTGAAGAAAGGCATTTATATCATCAACGGAAAGAACATGCTTGTGAAATAAGAGCTACAATCCGGTTTAAATAAACCGACAGAAACGAAAAAGGGCTGCCCCGCCACCTGCACGGGACAGCCCTTTTTCCATCCTTTCGGAGAACATAGTATCCTCACAAATATTTTCCTATCCTACAATGAAGCCTCACCGGTCCGCCAACGATGCCAACAGTTCACGGAATGTTTTCTTCAGTACCGGGTGTACCACATCCGGCGCCACTTCGGCCAAAGGCTCCATGACAAAACACCGCTCATGCATCAACGGATGGGGCAAGGACAAGTGTACTTTTCTCCCTTCTGTTCCGAGAACATCGAAATCCTCCTCTACTACCGCATCGCCATAAAGCAACAAGTCAATATCAATCGGTCGGTCGGCATACGTCCCGCCCACACTCTTGCTACGCCGCCCCAATTCACGTTCGGCCGCCTGCGTAATACGGAGAATCTCTTCCGGCGTCTTCTCTGTACACAATACTGCCACGGCATTCAAAAAAGGGTGGTCAGAGCAGAACCCCCAAGGTTCCGTTTCATAAAAAGCGGACAGGCTTTTCAATCCGCCTATCCGCTCAACCAATATCTTTACAGCCCGGTGCAACAACCGTTCACGATCGCCCAGATTGCTGCCCAAACCTAAATATAAGTCTGTCATCAATCGTTCAATATAAGCATGGCATCACCGTACGTCCCGAAACGATAACCTTCTTTCAACGCTTCTTTATACCCTTGCATCACCAGGTCATAACCGCCGTAGGCTGCCGTCAGCATGAGCAACGTGCTGTAAGGCATATAGAAATTAACCACCATGCAGTCTGCCACATTGAACTCATACGGAGGGAAAATAAACTTGTTGGTCCAGCCCGTAAATTCCTTTAAATGTCCGTCCGTACCTACCGCCGTTTCTATCACGCGCTGCACTGTGGTACCCACGGCACATACGCGATGCCCGCCGTCCTTTGCCGCATTGACGATGCGACAAGCATCCGCCTCCACAAACATTTCCTCGCTGTCCATCTTGTGCTTGGTCAGGTCTTCCACGTCGATATCACGGAAATTACCCAACCCGCAGTGCATCGTGACGTAAGCAAAATCCACGCCCTTGATTTCAAGCCGCTTCATCAGCTCCCGCGAGAAATGAAGTCCGGACGAAGGGGCTGTCACCGCTCCCTCGTTACGGGCAAAAATACATTGAAAACGTTCCATATCCTCGGGTTCGGCCGGACGCTTCACAATATGTTTGGGCAGCGGAGCCTCGCCGAGCGCATATAAGGCTGCCTTGAACTCATCGTGCGGTCCGTCGTACAGAAAACGAAGCGTACGCCCGCGCGAAGTCGTATTGTCGATGACTTCTGCCACCATGGAATCATCTTCACCGAAGTACAACTTGTTGCCGATACGAATCTTACGAGCCGGGTCGACCAACACATCCCAAAGACGCAAATCCTCGTTCAGTTCTCTCAACAAGAACACTTCGATACGGGCACCCGTCTTTTCCTTGTTGCCGTACAGGCGGGCCGGGAACACCTTGGTATCGTTGAAGATAAATACATCCTTATCGTCAAAATAGTCGAGAATGTCTTTAAAATACTGGCGATGCTCGATATCTCCACTCTTCTTATGCAACACCATCAAACGGGATTCGTCACGATGGTGCGCGGGATACTGAGCAATCTGTTCTTCAGGTAACTTGAATTTGAATTGTGACAGCTTCATATAGAATAGTTCTCTTATATTGATTAATTATCTTCTGTTATCTCTATCGTCTGGCGATTCAACCATTCGGCAAAATCATCCAGTTTCAGGCAGTCTTCCACTCTGACCGCTCCGATTCGCGTACGGCGTAAGGCCGTCAGGTGGGCGCCGCTCTTCAAGGCCACCCCGATGTCGCGGGCCAACGCCCGGATGTAAGTACCTTTGCTGCACACCACCCGGATGACAATTTCCGGCAGTTCGCATCGCAACAGTTCCAGTTCGTCGATGACCAACGTCTTGGCTTTCAGTTCCACCTCTTCCCCTTTACGGGCCAAATCGTACGCACGGCTTCCGTTCACTTTGCAAGCCGAGAAGACGGGCGGCACCTGTTCTATCGTACCAACGAAACGATTCAGCGTTTCCTCCACCATTTCACAGGTGATATGTTCCGTGGGATACTCCGCGTCCACAGGCTTCTCTAAGTCGAACGAGGGCGTGGTAGCCCCCAGACGGAGCGTCGCCACATACTCTTTCGTATGAGCCTGAAGTTCCTCTATCCGTTTCGTTGCCTTACCGGTACAGACAAGCAGGACTCCGGTAGCCAAAGGATCGAGCGTACCGGCGTGCCCCACTTTCAATTTCTTCACTCCTAACCTCTTGCACAACAGGTAACGTACCTTGGCCACCAACCCGAACGACGTCCACTCGTAGGGCTTGTCAAAAGCCAATATTTCTCCTTTCTTGAAATCCACTCAGGCGAATTTTAACGGTTAGAGGCAATGATGTACGATGAGCGCGACACCCACTACGGCACAGTAAACGGCAAAATATACCAACTTGCCTTTCTTGACTATGTTGATCATCCATTTGCAAGCCAGGCATCCCGACACAAAGGCCGCCACGAATCCCACGGCAAGCGGCCACATCCCGATACCCGCAGAAGCAGCCTCGACCCCATGGGTCACTCCCTTTGCCACATCGAGTATGGCTTCTCCTAAAATAGGAGGCATCACCATCAGGAAAGAAAACTGGGCCAACTTGGCTTTGTTGTTTCCCAACAGCAAGCCCGTAGCGATGGTCGTACCGGAACGGGACAAGCCGGGCAACACGGCACAAGCCTGGGAAAGCCCGATGATGAAGGCGTCACGAAGAGATATATTTTCTTTCTGACGGGGACGGACATAATATGAAAACGTCAGCAGCAAAGCCGTCAGCAGCAAACAAACCCCTACTATCAGCAGACCGCTGCCGAATATCATTTCCACGTAGTCCTTAAAGAAAACCCCGACAATGCCTACGGGTATCATGGAGACTAAAATATTCAAGGCATAACGTTGGGATTCGTTCATCCCCGGCCCTTTGAAGTCAAACAATCCCTTGAATATCCACACGATATCTTTCCAAAGAATCACCAACGTGCTGAACACCGTAGCCACATGGACGGCCACAGTAAACGTCAGATTGGCTTCTCCTTCTATTCCGAAAAAATGGGAAGCGATGGCCAGATGCCCGCTACTGCTTACCGGCAAATATTCCGTCAGGCCCTGCAAGAGGCCCATCAACAACGCGTCTATTACATCCATGCTTAATCCCTATTGATCGTGGCGTCCGCACCGGACATTTCGTCTTTCTTTTCTCCGACCCCCTCATTCTCTTCCTCCAACGGCGTGTATGCAGGCTTTCGCAAAATGGCATAAATGATGAACAAAAAGCCAAACAGACAGACTATTGGAGCCACTTTAATGCGACGTACGCTAAATACGTCCGGATTGAATACCGTTTCCGAACTCCCGGAACCGGACATAAGGATGAACCCGATGATTACAATCGCCATCCCGACGGCCAACAAAATAAAATTCACCTTGTCGAAAGCAAAATTTCTTTTATCCATAAACCTCTATTTATTATATGTTTCCTATTTAATATAAATCACCGACCTTCATCCGCAAGTACTTGTTGACGGAAACGTACGTACAGCCCAACGTAAGCAAGAGGCCGAACAACAGCACCGCCGCCCCGACGACGAGCAACATATCGACATGGATATATTGGGAAAGCGAAGGGTCGTACTGCAAAAGGGTATGCACGCCTCCCCACAACACGGCATCGGCCAACAGACCGGACAGGAACCCGAGATTGAAACTCCGTGCCATAAACGGCCTCCGGATAAATCCCCAACTCGCCCCTACCAATTTCATCGTACGGATAACGAAACGGCCGGAATAGATGCTCAGCCGCACGGTATTGTTGATGAGTGCAAAAGAGACCAAGGCCAAAAGCACGGCTAAGCCCAAAAGCACATAGCTGATACGTCGCAAATTGTCATTCACCGTGTCTACCAGCTCTTTTTGATACATCACATCCTCCACCAAAGGATTCTTTTTCAGCTTTGCGGTGATCCATGCCAAACTGTCGGAATTGGCATAAAGGGCGTTCATACGCAATTCAAACGATGCCGTGAACGGATTGGCTCCGAGAAACTCGGACGGATCGCTGCCCATGGCCTTTACCTGTTCTTTCAACGCCTGCTCTTTGGACACATAATCCAAAGCATACACATAACGTTCTCCCTTCAATGCCGTCCGGAATTCATGGATGTCCGAACGGCTTGCCTCACCGTCGAGCAATACGGTCACCGTCAAGTTTTCTTTCACGGAATCAGACAAACGCTGGGCAAACAGTATAAAAAAGGATACGATCCCCAGCAGTATCAACACCAACGTGGTACTGACACCGGTCGTAAACCACTGCATACCCAAAGAACCTTTTGCTTTTTTCTTTCCCATGACCTCTATCTGTCCGTATTAGCGTAGGATACAAAAATACAACGAAACACGGGGATTGATTCTTTCTTTAACAGCATTTAACTTGATTGTCAGTCTTCTACCACCTCTCCCTTCAACGTAGCCGAAGAACTTCCGTTAACTCTCACCTTTACAAAATCACCGACATGATGCTTTCCCCGGTCGAACACGACCACCTTATTCTGCTCTGTACGTCCGAACAACTGCTCTTTGGAACGTTTGCTCACACCCTCTACCAGCACTTCATAAACCCGGCCTTCACAGCGGCGGTTGCTCTCTGCCGAGAGTTCATTCTGCAAAGCGATCAATTCGTTCAAACGCCGCACCTTCACGTCCTCCGGCACGTCGTCGGGCAAATGCTTGGAGGCATACGTTCCCGGCCGCTCCGAATACTTGAACATAAAAGCGCTGTCGTAGGCACATTCCCTCATCAACGACAAAGACATTTGATGATCCTCTTCGGTCTCGGAACAGTAACCCGAAAAAATGTCTGTGGACAAACCGCAATCCGGCACAATCCGACGGATGGCCGCCACGCGGTCCAAATACCATTCACGGGTGTACTTGCGGTTCATCAATTTCAGGATACGGTTGCTTCCGCTCTGCACCGGCAAATGGATATGCCGGCACACATTGGGTTCTTCCGCAATGACACGCAACGTGTCATCGCTCATATCCTTCGGATGGGAAGTGGTGAAACGCACGCGCATCCCGTCGGCCTCGTGTGCCACCAACCGCAATAATTCCGGGAAAGAAACAGTCTTTCCGTCGGCCCCCTCATGGAGGTAAGAATTCACATTCTGCCCCAAAAGCGTGACTTCCCTATACCCGCGCTTTTTCAAATCCCGCACCTCATTCAGGATGCTTTCCACATCCCGGCTGCGTTCCCGTCCACGCGTGTAAGGCACAATACAATAATGGCAAAAATTGTTGCAGCCGCGCATGATACTGACAAAACCGGAAATATGCGAGCCGCACACACGTTGCGGAATCACATCCTTATAAGTTTCCGTCACGGACAGTTCCACGTTGATGGCCTTATGCCCCAGCTCCACTTGGGCTATCAGGTCGGGCAGGGACAAATAAGCGTCGGGGCCTGCCACTACATCCACATGGTGATTCTCTATCAACTCTTCCTTCACCCGTTCGGCCATACAGCCCAACACGCCGATAATCAGATGCCGACCCTTCCGTCTCAAAGCATGCAAAGCCTCCAGCCGGTTGATGATTTTCTGTTCGGCATTATCCCGTACGGAACAAGTATTCAGGAAAACGGCATCCGCCTCATCCAAGGTTTCGCACGTCTCGTATCCAGCCATACGCATCACCGAAGCCACTACTTCGCTGTCGGCCACGTTCATCTGGCAACCGTAAGTCTCTATAAAAAGCTTTTTCATGCTGTTCTTTCAAATTCAGGCTGCAAAGATAACGAAAGGCGAGCGCAGTTGCAAGCCAAAAGCTTGCTTTTGAGCGAAAAACTGCCGAGCCGTATCTTATCTTCGTGAAACAAAGATAGTCAAAATCACACATATATATACCATTTACTTCTGCAAAGAAACAAAAGAAGACACAGACCTTCTTAAAAAAGACTAAAAACAAAGTTAAATTAGCGTACAAGCCATTATTATCACAGAGATAATTCCGATATTTGTTCTCGAATGAAAACATTAGATTTTTTCATAGTTAAGGTTTAGTTGAGTAAGCGGGAGTTGTGAAACCCCCGCTTATTTTTTTAGACTGCCGTTTGGCAAAAAGACATCCGTTTCCGAATTTTCATAGCAAACAGCAAGAAAAAAGTTCTCTTTAGGGATACACGGGTTCCGCTAAAAGCACAAAACAGAGGTAAACAAAAGCATTTACGGATACACTTTTTTAAGGTTTTGCCCGTTTTTTCAGTCCCGTTAACCCGAATTTAAGCCCGATTAAGGATTGCTCTCATGAGAAAAATTTTCCGTTTGGCTGAAAAAACACTTTTTTTCTCAGCCCAAAAAAAGATGAACGACCGCAGGCTACCGGAAAAACGGCCTGAAAGCGGGAATACAGACTGCTGAAAACACCGTTTTTTCTCTATTTGGCAAGAAAAGGCATGCAAGGATGCGCTGTCCTTTTGCAAAAGGTATGCGTTCCCGGACTTACGCCTCCTTCGCCAACCAGCGCAGGATGCACCTTTCCGGCAGGCCTTTGGAAAGCAAAATCCCTTTTCCACTGACATTCCGCTTCCTCCCGACGGCGCGAGACTCGCGTATTTCCGATGACAGCTCGGTAAAGGCACGAATACGCGAACCATGCAGGACCGGGATTAACATTTTGACAGTATGCACCCTGAATTTTACCCAATGCTCCCTGCCCAAGGTATTCTTTCCCTGCCTCTGGAGTTCCGCAACGTTCCCATACAATGGGACGTGAACCCGGAAGAATAAAAATGGAAAAACCATGTCCTTTATGATATTTTTCATAACTTTGACTGCCGAAGAGGTTTAATACCTTTTTTTCTTTCCGGCAGCAAAATGGACGGCAATATTGTTTATATACAACTCATGCAGTACACGGCAGGAGCAAGCTTCATGTTCCTGCTGTGGCTGTGCGTGTACTTCCTCCGGAACGGAAGCGGTAACCGGCTCCGCCAAATCACGGGTTGGGTCTTGCTCGTATGGGTCATACAGTCGGTCAAGGATATGGCACTGATATGGTATCCCACCGTCCGGTTCGAGTTCCTGCACCATGTTTTCGTACTCATCGACATGACAGCCGTCCCCACCTGCGCCTTCCTGCTGTTTGAACTCACGCGTCCCGGTTCCATGACGCTCCCACGGGCCGTGCTGCATGAAATACCGTTCCTTCTCTTTATACTCGTCTACGTGCTCCATCCCATGGAAACGCTATACGAAAGTGCCATCGCCTGCGCCGTGGCATACGGTACGGTCGTGATGCTTTATGTCTTGTTCGAAATACCGGCTTATCACAAGCGGCTGAAACAAAGTTATTCTTACCACGAACGCATCGACCTGCGGTGGTTGTATATCATACTTCTCTCTTTCGTGGCGTTCCTGGCGGTATGGAGCCTGTCTTCCACCTACTATTCCGAACTCAACGACACGTTATACTACCTGCTCACTTGTGTCATTTGGTCACTCATCAGCTACTTCATCAACCGGCAGGAGCAAGTGCTCGGTTCATTGACGACCCGTTCGCACCAGGACGTTGAGACGGCCCCGGAAAACGAAGAGAATCCACATCAATTCACCCTCCAACTGCATCGGATCTTCGAGGAGGAGCATCTCTACCTCAATCCCAAGCTGACCATCATGGACTTGGCCCAAGCCATCGGCACGAACCGCACCTATATTTCTAATTATCTGAACAATGTACTGGGCACAACGTTCTTCGATTACGTCAACCAGTACCGCCTGTCATACGCCGAACAACTTCTTCGCCAAACCAAAATGTCTATCGAAGAAATAGCTGACCGTTCCGGCTTTAACTCACGAAGTACCTTCCGGCGTGCCTTCCTCAAAAGGTTCGGTTGCACCCCGAGCCATTACCGCCTTCAGCACTTACCAAAAGAAATAGAAAAGGAAATAAGCCTGACACAGTAACACCTTTCAAAAAAAATAGCTAACTTTGCGCCATATTAATTAAGGTATAACTATTAAGCAATCAACTCTATGGGATTCAACAAAATCACAGCAGCCGAAGCTGCTGCTCTCATCCAAAACGGAGATACCATCGGACTGAGCGGTTTCACACCGGCTGGCGTACCTAAAAGCGTACCGGCAGAGATAGCCCGAAAAGCCGAGAAAGAACACGCGGAGGGCAAAGAATTTAAGATCAACATCCTTACCGGAGCATCCACAGGACAAAGTTGCGACGGCATGCTGGCCAACGCTCATGCCATTAAATTCCGCGCCCCTTACACCACGAACAAAGACTTCCGTACGCATGTCAACAATAATGAGATTTCGTATTCCGACCTCAACCTTTCCAACATGGCCACTCAAATCCGCCAAGGTTATCTCGGACAAGTGGACTGGGCCATCATCGAGGCGTGCGAAGTCGAACAAACAGGCGGTAAGGCACGTATTTACCTGACGGCCGCAGGAGGTATCAGCCCCACCGTCTGCCGTCTGGCACGCAAAGGCATCATCATCGAAGTCAATGCTTTCCACAGCAAAAAGTGCATGGGCATCCATGACGTGTACGAAATAGAAGACCATCCCTATCGCACGCCCATCATGATCATGAAGGCAAGCGACCGCATCGGTAAACCCTACGTGGAAGTGGACGCCGACCGCATCAAAGGCATCATCGAATGCAACATCCCCGACGAGGCACGTGCATTCAAAGCCCCCGACGCCATCACCACACAAATCGGAAACAATGTGGCCGATTTCCTGTTAGCCAACCTGAAAAGCGGGAAAATACCGCCTACTTTCCTTAATCTGCAAAGCGGTGTAGGCAGCGGAGCCAACGCCGTATTGGGCGCATTAGGCCAATGTCCGGACGTCCCGAATTTCAGTATTTACACAGAAGTGCTTCAGGATGCCCCCGTACAACTGATGCGCGAAGGCCGCGTACTCTCGGCATCAGCCTGTTCGCTCACCGTGACGAACGAATGTCTGCAAGGCATTTACAACGACATGGACTTCTTTAAAGACAAGCTCGTGCTCCGTCCTTCCGAAATTTCAAACAGCCCCGAAGTCATCGCCCGCATCGGCGTATGCTCTCTGAATACGGCCATCGAGGTGGACATCTACGGACATGTAAACTCTACCAAGATCTGCGGTACGAAGATGATGAACGGTATCGGCGGTTCGGCAGACTTCACCAACAATGCTTATTTGAGCATTTTCACTTGCGGTTCCACCACCAAAGGCGGAGCCATCAGCAGTATCGTGCCTTTCTGTTCCCATATCGACCATACGAGCCATTTCGTAGATGCCGTCATCACGGAATACGGCGTGGCTGACCTGCGTGGAAAATGCGCCATGGAAAAAGCAGCAGAGCTTGTCAAGGTGGCCCATCCCGACTATCGTCCGCTTTTGCTCGACTACATGAAGTACGCAGCCCAAAACGGAGGACACACCCACCACTGCCTGTCGGCTGCATTCGCCATGCACGACACTTATCTGCGCAAGGGAGACATGCGACTGACCGACTGGGCCGAATACGTAAAATAACACCAGGAATTTATGAAAAAAACATCATTATTATTATATCTGGCCTTTTCGTTCTGCGGCAGCATTTCTTTCGCCCAACAGGCACTCACCCCCGAAGTCCTGCAGACCTTGAAAGAAAGCTACTCGCACGACGATGTCCACAAAGCCATCCGGAATGCCGTAAATGCCAACTCCATCAAAAAGCTCACGGCCAACAGTGAACAAGCGGCTACGCCCGACACGTGGTTCAGCCACAAGGTGAAAAGCTCCGGCATCAGCGACCAGAAAAGCAGCGGGCGCTGCTGGCTGTTTACGGGTACCAACGTGATTCGTGCACAAGTCATGGCCCGCACGGGAATGAAAAATTTCTTTTTCTCGCAGGCCTACAACTTCTTCTACGACCAACTGGAAAAGAGCAACCTTTTTCTTCAAGGCATTATCGACACGCGCAAAAAGCCCATCGACGACAAAATGGTGGAATGGTTGTTCCGTAACCCACTGAGCGACGGAGGGCAATTCACTGGTGTTTCGGATCTGATTGAAAAATATGGGCTTGTACCCAAAGAGGTCATGGCCGAAACTTACAGCAGCGACAACACCAATGAATTTTCAGCCCTCTTGAAAAGAAAATTGCGCGAAGACGGCATGTTACTGCGCGAAGCATCCGAGAAGGGCGCCTCCGAAAAGGAATTGGAACAACAGAAGATAGACATGATGAAAACGGTTTACCGTATGTTGGTCTATGCCTACGGAGAGCCTCCTACTTCTTTTACTTGGGCACCGAAAATCGACGGGAAATATACCGAGAAGCCCAAGACTTACACGCCCCAAAGTTTCTACAAGGAAGTATGTGGCGGAGAATACTTGAACGCCAATTACGTCATGCTGATGAACGACCCTTCGCGTCCGTTCAACCAAGTATATGAAATTGATTATGACCGTCACACTTACGACGGACACAATTGGCTGTACATCAATCTGCCTATCGAGGACATCAAAGAAATGGCCATTGCCAGCCTGAAAGACAGCACCATGATGTACTTCAGTTGCGACGTGGGTAAGTTCCTGGATTCCAAGAAAGGTACGCTCGACTTGAACAACTACGACTACGGCAGTCTCTTCGGCACGACATTCGGCATGAACAAGAAACAACGCATCCAGAGCTTCGACAGCGGCAGCACCCACGCCATGACGCTGATGGCCGTCGACCTCGACGATAACGGCAAGCCCAAGAAATGGATGGTGGAAAACAGTTGGGGCAAAGATGCCGGCTATCAGGGCCATCTCATCATGACGGACGAGTGGTTCGACGAATACATGTTCCGTGTGGTCGTCAACAAGAAGTACTGCCCGCAAAACGTTCTGGACATGCTGAAACAAAAGCCCGTCCGTTTGCCGGCATGGGACCCCATGTTCCAAAATGAACAATAACATACACCCGAACTCAATAATAAGACAACGAAAATGAAAAAGATCAGAGCAGCCGTAGTAGGTTACGGCAACATAGGACACTATGCCTTACAGGCTCTCGAAGCCGCACCCGATTTTGAAGTGGCAGGCATCGTACGACGGAACGGAGCTGAAAACAAGCCCGAAGAACTGGCACGTTATGACGTAGTCAAGGACATCCGCGAATTGCAGGACGTAGACGTAGCCATTCTGGCTACCCCGACCCGCAGCGTGGAGAAGTACGCCAAAGAAATTCTTGCACTCGGCATCAATACAGTGGACAGTTTCGACATCCACACCCAAATCACTTCCCTTCGCCGCTCGCTCGACGAAAGCGCAAAAGCGGGAAAAGCCGTATCCGTCATCTCCGCAGGGTGGGATCCGGGTAGCGACTCCGTCGTACGCGCCATGTTACAGGCCATCGCCCCCAAAGGCATCACCTACACGAATTTCGGACCGGGCATGAGCATGGGACATACCGTAGCCGTAAAAGCCGTGGAAGGAGTGAAAGCCGCGCTCTCCATGACCATCCCCACCGGTACGGGTATTCACCGCCGCATGGTATATATAGAGGTAAAGGAAGGATACGAGTTTTCGAAAGTAGCCGCAGCCATCAAAGCCGATCCCTATTTCGTCAACGATGAAACCCACGTCATAGAAGTACCTTGTGTAGACGAGCTGCTGGACATGGGACACGGTGTCAACCTGACACGCAAAGGCGTATCCGGAAAGACCCAGAACCAGTTGTTCGAGTTCAACATGCATATCAACAATCCGGCGCTGACGGGACAAGTATTGGTTTGCGTGGCCCGTGCCTCGATGAAACAACAACCCGGTTGCTACACAATGATAGAAATACCTGTCATCGACCTGCTTCCGGGCGAGCGCGAAGAACTGATTTCCCACTTGGTATAAGTTTGTTTCTTGCGAAAATCCTTGTATTTTTAGGAAATAGAATAAAAAGAGGCCGAAAAAGCCTCTTTTTTAATTTTAATAACATAAAAACACAGACAAGATTACCAAATATGCGTATCTTTGTCATAGTATGTATGAACATATTTATTAATTTCAATTAAAACGATTATGAAAAAGTCTCTACTGTTATTAGCGGGTGCATTAAGCTTGGGAAGCTTAAACGCTCAAACGACTGAGGAACAAACTACAAAGTTCCGTGACAATTGGTCAATTGGTTTGAATGGTGGTATTGTGACTCCGCTCAGCCATAGTGCATTCTTCAAAAATGCCCGTGCCACCGTGGGCATCGACCTCAACAAGCAACTCTCACCGATTTATGGCTTGACATTTGAAAATATGTGGAGCATCAATACGTTCGAGAGCAGTGCAGCTTTTGATGCAAGCAATCTGATGTTGTTGCACCGCATCAATTTAAATAATGTATTCTGCCGTTACAAAGGCAAACCCAGTGTGTTTGAAGTAGAAGCATTGGCCGGTTTCGGTTGGTTACACGTTAACGACGCATATTACGGAGAAGACGGAGATAAGGACGGCAACTGGCTTTCTTCAAAAGTCGGTTTGAACCTCAACTTCAATTTAGGCGAAAAGAAAGCATGGACCATAGCTGTTAAACCGGCAATCTTATGGAATGTAACCCAGTTTGGAGAAGACAATATCAACTTCCATTCCGACCAAGCAGCTTGGGAAATCACCGCAGGTGTCGTTTATCACTTCAAGAACAGCAACGGTAAGCACTACTATTCCAACGGTTGCAGCCACGCAGACCAGATTGCAGCCCTGAACGCCACCATCAGTTCGATGGAAGCCGAAGCCGCAGGCAAGGATCGCGCACTGCAAAACGCACAGAAGACCATCAGCGACTTGCAGAAGGATTTGAACGACTGCAAGAATAAGAAAGTGACCACCACGACTACACAGGCTGTAGAGAAGAGTGAATATGTAGTCATCTTCCGTCAGAGCAGCAGCAAGGTAGACGCTCTCCAGATGCCGAATATCGACCGTCTGGCAAGTTATTTGAAGAAGAATAGCAGCGCCAAGGTTTCCATCTCAGGTTACGCTTCTCCGGAAGGCAACGCCAAATTCAACCAGAAGTTGTCTGAGAAACGTGCAGAAGCCGTGAAGAACATTCTGGTGAAAGAATACGGCATCAGCGCCAACAGAATCGAAACTCAAGGTAAGGGTGTGGGTAACATCTTCGGCAAACCGGCTTATAACCGTGCAAGCATTTGCGTGACCGAGTAATCACACAACAATCCTTAATTACATCACAAAAAGAGGGCAACCGGAGAGGTTGTCCTCTTTATATTTACTAAAAAAGGTTACTTTCAAATAATATTACCGTTATTATTTTGAAACCAATATAAATTTTACTACATTTGTAATGTATTACTAAACGAATAAATTATGAAAAAGTCTTTAATTGTATTATTAAGCGCTTTATGTGTAAGCGGCTTAAATGCCCAAGATTATAATTTGGGTGGAAACAAATTCGGTGACAACTGGTCGATAGGCCTGAACGGTGGTATAGCCACTCCCCTCACCCATAGTACATTCTTTAAAAACTCGCGCGCAGTCATCGGTCTTGACATTAATAAACAGTTAAGCCCCATTTACGGTTTGACATTGGAAAGCAACTGGACCATCAACACCCAGAGCCGAATGGCCGCCCAAAAGAGCGGTACGGCATTCGATGCCTTCAACCTTATGTTGTTGAACCGCTTGAACCTGAACAACATGTTTGCAGGATACAACGGTCAGCCACGCTTGTTTGAAGTAGAGGCAGTAGGCGGATTCGGTTGGTTGCGTCTGAACGATTTCTATGAGACGGGCGAAGGTGCCAATCACTTGGCATCAAAAGCCGGAGTAAACTTCAACTTCAATTTGGGCGAGAAGAAAGCATGGACCGTAGCCATCAAACCGGCTATCCTATGGGATATGAGCATGTGGGATGCCGACAGGGCTCACTCTCACCCCAACTTTAATGCCAACTATGCCAACTGGGAAATTACAGCCGGAGTGGTTTATCACTTCAAGAACAGCAACGGCAAGCACCACATGACGAAAGTCAGAGCCTACGACGCATCGGAAGTCAGCGCATTGAATGCTACCATCAACAACTTACGTCAAGACGTAAACTCCAAGGATGAAAGCATGAGAAATACGGCAAACAAACTCCGCAACGAGGAACAGAAATCCGCCGATTTGGAAAGAGCACTGAAAGAATGCCAGAACCAGGGTCCGAAAGTGATTACGAACAATAAGAAAACATTGGAGTCTGTCGTAACTTTCCGTCAAGGCAAGATTGTCATCGACGCGTCGCAGCAACCCAACGTAGAACGTATCGCCACTTATCTGAAGAACCATAAAGAAGCTAAGGTGAACATCTTAGGATATGCTTCTCCTGAAGGAAGTGCCGAAGTGAACGAACGTATCGCCAACCAACGTGCAGAAGCCGTGAAGAATATGCTGGTAAACAAATACAGAATCGATGCCCGCCGTATCACAGCTAAGGGACAAGGCGTAGGCTACATGTTCGAGGAACCGGATTGGAACCGCGTCAGCATCTGTACGATTGTTGAAGATTAATCATCATTAGACTGATATAAAAAAGACCGCTTTTCGCAAGCGGTCTTTTTTTATACCCTTTGTCGTCCGAGAATCCTAAAACACTGTGATTCTGCAATCTACATATCACTCCATCAGGTTCCTCGTTTTAACATTTTTTTCTCAGCCAAACGATTTTTCAATCTCATGAGATTGATTTTTCATTCTGCGCCAAACGATTTCCCGTTTGCCTCATATCGGCAAAACACCTTCGGCAAAGGCATTTATCCTCCTGCAGAAACTGTCCCTTTTATCAAAATTATGGAAAACATCAACGGATAGCCCCTGCTTCAAGAGCCAACTCCCGGCAAGCCTTACGGTCTATTTTCCCGTTCCCGGCCACCGGTACGGCGGCCACACGCAAAATATGCCGGGGGACATGGTAACGGGGCAGAAGCGCCTTCATCGCGTCAAACAGGCCGACATCATCCATCGGGAAATCACGGATAACCAACAACACCAAAGCCTCGCCCAACCGCCTGTCCGGTACGGAAGTCAAGGCAAAAGGCACGTCGATAAGCTCTTTCAGCCGCCGCTCTTCCTCCTCTATCTGAATTTTCACGCCCCCACTGTTTACCACATTGTCCGCACGCCCCACAATCGTGAACGTGCCGTCGGCATGCAGACACACCACGTCATTCGTCTCCAAATCGGAGGAGCACAATTCCGGTGCATGAATCACCAGCGTACCCCGAGCAGACAGCGACAAACTTACCCCCTCGAAAGGACGATAACCTACCGAAGCCTCCGGCCCGTTAAGTGGACGCAAAGCGACATGCGACAACGTTTCGGTCATGCCGTAAGTGGAATACACCCGGCAGGGCAAGTACTCTAAACGCCGTTCCAATGCCTCGTCCACCGCTCCGCCCCCCACGATGACACAACGCACACGCGACAGACGCTCCCGCTCGTCCGCCTGCTCCAACGTGTGGTAAAGTTGCATCGGCACGACAGACAGGAAATCCACCCGCTCCTCCACGTCGGTCAACGGATGCCCCGACGGACGGCGAACCCATAGATGCAGTCCGGCCACCAGAGCACGCACAACCATCATCTTAGCCCCGATATACTTCAAGTCCATGCACAGCAAAGCCGTGTCGCCCGAACGCAAGCCGAGGAACTCACACGTCCGAACGGCACTGCACATCATCCGCGCTTTTTCCACTCTCATCCGCTTGGGAACACCGGTGGAGCCGGAAGTCTGCACTTCCACCGTAGACGCAGGCGAGAACCATTCCGCCAGAAAGGCATAAACGGCCCGCAAAGCCTCATCTTCCTCTTCAACGGACAACGCGGCCAATTCGTGCAAGTCTGCCGCCGAGAAACGCCGCCCCTCCACGCCGACATGCTGCCGTTCAATCTCCGTCTGCCACATACCACAAACAATCTTTCCGGATCTCCAACGGCATCGGCACGTTGTCGGTGAACAACATTCCCGTACCCAATCCCTGCGGCATCCGAGTGTGCCATGTGGCACACCATTGCGCAATGGCATTCAAGCCAACGTTCGACTCCAATGCCGAGGTAATCCACCATCCGACGTTCCTCTTTTCCGCCTCTTCTATCCACTCCCGGCAACCGGAAAACCCGCCATGCAGCGAGGGTTTCAGCACGATGTACTGCGGATGGAGCGCGTCCAACAGCCTCCGCTTCGCTTCAAGGCTGCAATGTCCTATCAGCTCCTCGTCGAAAGCGACGGGCAAGGGCGAAACCGAAGTCAGTCCAGCCATTTCGTCCCACTGCCCGGCCCGTATGGGCTGCTCGATGGAATGCAAATCGAGTTCGGCCAACCGTTTCAGCTTGTCCAAGGCTTCCGCAGGAGCAAAAGCCCCGTTGGCATCCACCCGGAGTTCCACCTCGCGAGCCGGAAAATGCCGCCGGATGAAACGCAACAAGTCCAGTTCCTCCTCGAAACCGATGGCACCGATTTTCAACTTGACACAACGGAAGCCGACTTCCAACTTTTCCCTGATTTGCCTGTACATGGCATCATGGTCGCCCATCCATATCAACCCGTTGATGCAGATGCCCTCTTCACCGCGCGAAAAGGGCGTATCCCACAAGGCATACGTCCCTTGTTCGAAATGGCGCAAAGCCGTCTCCAACCCAAACAGAATGGAGGGGTATTCCCTCCACCGTTCCGTATCGACCTGCCCCGCACGAGCCACCTCCGCACATATCCCGCGCAACACGCCTTCGTAATCCGGCAAATCGTCTACACTCAACTGCGGCAAGGGAGCGCATTCGCCCCATCCCTCGCGTCCCGGACAGGCTTCGGATGCCACCCTGACGTACCACGACCGCCGCTCCGTGTACACTCCCCGCGACGTGCCCGCCGGCTTTTTGAAATGGAAAAGCCGGGGGAAAATATCTATACTGTACGACGGAATCATAATTCGCCGACTTCTGCCACGGAAAGTCCCGTTAGTTCGGCTATATCTTCAGCCGACATGCCTTTCCCTTTCATGCGCAGCGCAATCTGCCGTTGCTTTTCCTTTTCGCCTTCGGCACGACCAGCGGCACGTCCCTCGGCAAGCCCTTTCTCAAGTCCCTTGGCAAGTCCTCCATCCCAAGCTTCCTTCATGCGCCTTTCTTCCCGTTCCTTGGCATAAGCCTCCACCGCCAAGTGGTCGCGGTAAATCTTGATGCTCTCGTCATACTTCATCCTGTCCTCCTTGGAAAGAGCCGCAATATCCACAATCTTTTCCAATTTCTCAAACACTGATTTCCTTGCCTTGAACGGCAACCTCTGCAATGTATCCATATTCTTCAACACATATATCCATCGTTCAAAATCCGTCTCACACTCCTGCTCCTCCTTGGTAAAAAAGGGCAATTCCAAAAAGATGAAGCGCAACTTATCAGAAAACGCCTCATGCGTCTCCCTGTCCGAAAGGACGATATCCGTACGCAACTTATGTGAATCGGAATCCAAGCAAAAGTTCATGAAAAACACACCATACACGGCCTTGAGCCGGAATTGCCAATCCGCCCCACGCTCGCCCTGACGCGCCACGGCACGCGACAAATAGTACAACGCCCTTTCGCGAAAATTCACTTGCGGGCGGTTTTGCATTTCCACGAAGAACTGCTCGCCCGACTCATTCGTGCAATACACGTCGTAAATCACACCTCGGTCTTGGGCAAAGGCGGGCAGCACTTCCTTGTCCAGAAAGCGGATGTCCACAATATGCTTCTCCCCTTCCAACAGGCCGTTCAGGAAGTCTATCAGCAAATCCTTATTGATTTCCTGACCGAAAATACGTTTGAAACCCACGTCCGTAAACGGGTTGATGAACCTTGCCATATCCTGCTATTTTTACAGTCCCTCTTGCAAACTTACATAAAAAAGCCGTCCATCCATGTCACCGTGCTGCAAAAAGACCTCATTTTAAGAGAAAATATGCAAAAATACAGCCGGGACAAAGGATTCCTTGCCCCGGCTGCCCAAAAGACTTTTTTAGAAAACTAATCTAAACCATGCCATGTGCCCGTCGCCATCATATTCCATGGACACCTTTCCCGTACCTGTCCAACCGTCTTCCGACTCTTCCATACGCATTTCCGCTTTCATTCAGGCACCAAAGGAATGACTCACTCCAATTTCTGGAAAGTAAACAGCAAACCGTCCACCCGTAATTCACCATTAACTAACGTACCGATGGTACCATCCGTGATATACACCTTATTGCCATCAAGCACATAAGTGTAAGTCCTCACATTTTCCGCCACGAAAGACACCGTCTTTCCTGAAATAGTTTCCGTATGAAACGCACCGGACTTATGGCCTATGTAGCAATTCGTCGTAAAACTTTCTACGGTATTAGCATTCAGGAAACGGTATGAAACGGCTCCTCCTGTAAAACCGTCTTCATCGGCATTGTCTTCTTCCACCGCTTCTCTCGCCATATCACGAAGGTCTGTCAACGGCAACCAATATCCTATGACGCCTCCGCCACCTGTTTCATCATCGTCCTTATCGCAAGAAGAAAAAAACACCAACCCCAATAACAGGCACAGCATGAATCCCGGCAACTGCCATAATTTGAAACTTTTCATATCCATCACATTTTATCTTTTAATTAATCATTTATCGGCCACCGGGCGTATGGCTCCCCCGAGACAACAGTCCATCCCGTCTGTCGGTCCAGGCTCACCACCAGTTTCTCCCAATCCATAAACCAATAGATTACCATAAGAATACTGCTCAAACGTGCCTGTCCAATAAACGCTAAGCCCATTGGTAAGGACTGTTGACCCTATCCGCCGCCCACACAAGGGGAAAAAGAGCTTGTTCCCGTTGGGAGCAATGAACAGCAGCCCTTCCACATTATTATACAGAACCGTTTTCACGAGACAATCTTCCACCAAGTCATCCATTTCTTTCCGCGTGGGCATGCGCAAGCGGCCTTGCGATTTCACGTAAGCAATGTCCAACTCCGTACCGCTTATCTCCTTCGGAGGATTCACCCCGGCATAATACTCATAACATCCGGGAGCAGGCACATAAAAGTCATAAGTATCAATAATCCCTTGGTACTTGACAGTGCCCGTAGGATCGCCCCATCCGCACAAAACGCCGGTCTGCTCCGGTGAAGACGCATCCCAATTACACGAGGCCCATTTCACCCGACCTCCCATATCTACCAGTTCGCCAGCCGTAGGCACATCGATACCATCGTCAACAGGCTTCATCGTGAATGTTTTCGTATTGCCATATTCATAAGCCCCGTCTTTCTCAAAATATGCCCTGTAATAATAGGTCGTATTCGGTGTCAAACCTTCCAGAGTCGTTTTGAAATCTCCTGTCTCCGACATACCTACCTGTACTTTCACTACCCCTTCATTGCCGGCTTCCGGTGATTTCGATGTCCCGCAAACAAAACCATAAGCATATACCTCAGGCACTGTCCCGGTTATGGTGCACGTCCCAGAAACCTCCACTGTGGTGGAAGATAATCCCGAATACGGTTGTGTCAGGATGGTCACGGAATACGCATCCTTATCACCGTTGCCGCTGCCCGTCCCGCCGTTATCATCGTCGCTACACGATACAAAAAACATCATGCCCAAAATCCACATCCAAACCGGACATTTAAAACATAACTTTTTCATTTTTTTTAATTTAATGTTGTTCTCGAATTCAGTTTACCATGCAAAGATAGGCAAATCGAGAAGATGAAACGGAAATGGATAGTTCCAAGAAGTTGACAGAAATATTGCCATTTGATTAACATCCCTATTCCGTTCCGGAACTAAAAGGAAGGGAAAAATTTACGTCACACTTCATTTCCTGTGAAAGGTCTCCGAAAAAGTCATGATGAAGAATACAAGAAATACGCCACAACAAAGAGATATCAATATTTTCTTTGCCGAATATTTTATATACGTTAGGCCGTGTGCAACACAACTGTCTTGCAAACCATGTCACCGTACGTCCTTGCTCGTGAAGCGTGCAAGCTATAAGCTGTCCGATATGCAGCATACCCCTCTTTATTCATCCGGACTCCCAACGGACATGTTAAATCCAACATAAGAACTGCCTGTATATAGAAAAGGCGTAGGAATCTTACCTTTGCCCGTTCCGAGTTCCAAGGCCTTCGCATGCCCACCTGTCAAGAACGAGCAACGCAGAAAGCCCACGCCGATATGTATACGGCATGTCCTTTCCCCGAAAGGAAGGGACAGTACGTAAATATACATACCACGAGGACGTTACCGGTTGCCATCTGTTCTTTCGACAGGTCAAAAGGTGCGAAGTTCTGAAACCCGAAAGCCAGACGCTTGTAAACGTCTTCTCCATATATAATGCACATATCCTTGCCCACCCTTGGGCTTTCTGCGGAAATGTACAAGGCAAATATACGGAAAAATGATGAATACTGATGTTCTCCATTCATTTTTTCTTCTTTTTGCAGTATCCGAACTTATCTAAACCTATTGGCCAGTAAACAGTGATAAACGAGTGATGAAGAAATTCTCCTATTGAAAATCAGAAGAAATATACTACTATGTATTGCATAGTACCAATATAATACATATCTTTGCATAGAACAAAGGGACGCACCGGCCGGACGTCTCCTTACTTAAACGCTAAAAGCCTATGAACGTAGACAATGCAAAATCACAAATGCGGAAAGGAATGCTGGAATATTGCGTCATGCTGTTACTGCGCAAGGAACCGTCATACGCCTCCGACATCATCACACGGCTGAAGGAAGCCGATTTGATTGTCGTGGAAGGCACGCTCTATCCGCTGCTCACCCGACTGAAAAAGGACGGACTGCTGAGTTATGAATGGCGCGAATCCACTCAGGGACCTCCGCGTAAATATTATGCCCTGACGCTCGACGGCGAAACCTTCCTGGCCGGACTGGACTGTGCCTGGAATGAGCTTTCCGCCACCGTGGGACACCTGAAATCGGAAAGCCCCATAAGGCTGCCTTTACAGGGAAAAGACTGAATCCTTAACTTTTAAATTCGAAAGCTTTATGAAAAAGAATATCACCATCAACCTGTTCGGTTCGCTGTATGCCATCGACGAAGATGCCTACGAACTGCTCAACCAATACCAGAACAACATGCGCCGTTACTTCTCCCGTAAAGAAGGAGGCGAAGAAATCGCAGAAGACATCGAACGCCGCATAGCCGAACTTTTCGACGAACTTAAAGCATCCGGCGTAGAAGCCATTACCATCGAACATGTGAGGGACATCATCTCACGCATCGGTAATCCGGAAGAAATGGACGGCACCGAAACGGAAGCGACTGCCGACGAAACGGATGATGCCCCAAAGGAAAGCGAACGCAAAGAAAACGTACATAAAAAACTGTTCCGCAATCCGGACGACAAAATGTTGGGTGGCGTCACCTCCGGATTGGCCTGCTATTTCGGTATCGACCCGCTGTGGCTCCGTCTGCTCATGATATTATTTGCCTGGTTCTCTCTCGGCACTTCCATTATCATCTATCTCATCCTGTGGATCATCATTCCGGAGGCGTGGACTCCCGAAGACCGCCTGCGCATGCAGGGTCGTCCCGTCAACATGGAGAACCTGCGCGACGAAATCATAGACGGCGCACGCAAAGCCGGACAGTATGCTTCGGCCCCGAAAACCCAAAAGACGGTACGGGGATGCCTGACCGTCCTGTTAGACATTGTGACGGCTATATTCAAAGGTTTCCTTTTCCTCGTCGTAGGCGGTATCCTCCTCTTCGTTACAATCATGTTAATCGCCATCCTCATCGGGTTTTGCCTGTATTGCTTTTCCGCTTTTACGGGTGGAGTGAGCGACGGAGTGTTCAGTTCGCCTGCCGAACAGTCTTTCTTCAATGCATTGATCAACGGCAGCCTCCGCCAAGGTATCTATTGGACGGCATTGATAAGTTCCATCACCCTGCTTATCCTCACTTTGTATATCGGTACACATTCCATCCTGCGCATGGCGGGACGCATACACCCCATGACTTTACCCAAACGGTTGGCTCTCATCGGAGGATGGATTATCACAGCCGTAATCTTTATCGCTTCGATGATCCAAAGCAGCATTTCCTACGACTGGTACATACGGGACTACAGAGAGGAGCAAAGGATCCGCAACGATTCCCTCGAACATCAAAGGCAATTAAGCTATTTAGAACACGAAGGTTGGAAAGTCATCCGGCACAAAGAATGCGGAAACAACTACGTGAAAAGCGGAGAATATTATACGGGCAACAGGGACGTGCAGTATATAGACGCATGGAACTTCAACCGGAAAATGGAATATGAGGTAGAACGAACTGTCCATGTGACACCGGGTATTTACCGTCTGGAAGCCGCCGCACGAACGGACGGACAAGGCTGTGAGATTTTTGCCTGTCATGATAACCGTGAACGGAAGGCTGATGTCCCCGTATATGGAAACCAAGGCGGGGAAATCTGGCAGGATGCCCAACGACAGCAGACGAGCGGAAACATTACGCTCGGCATGTGGAAAGATATTACCGAAGCCAATAAAGGAAGAGGTTACGGCTGGAGCATAGTAAGGATAGACAGTATCGTGACGCACGACGGCACCATCCGTTATGGCGTAACGAATATCCGTAGCGGAAAATGGAATGGAACGTGGTTCTCGGCCACGGATTTCAAACTGGAAAAGACCGGCGACCTGCCCAAGCGACACAAACCGCTCACTCCGCACAAATCCATCCGCCGTTCATAGAAAAAGTTCCCTGATATGAGTTCGGTCCTTCACAGGATACCTCATATCAGGGAACTTACACAATATTAACCTAATTTCTACTGTACTTATTCTTCATGGAAACCAGAAAAAGGCGTGTTTCTCCATCCTGGTTCGTCTCCGAGTCCGGACTTTTGAAACGCATGGCAAAGATAGGATAATCCTTCTCTTTTATAGGTGACAGATAAACACAAAAAATGAGACATTTTCATCCAAATGCAATCCATGCACCATTTCTACCTGTTTTTGACGCTCTTTTTATCCTGAATTTCCGAAAGGAGAGCATACGCAAGAAGTTACCAAATCTCGTCCCAGATATTGCGGTTGCTCAACTGCTCCGCATCCGTGTATTCGTCGTGGATACCCATCGAACCGGGAGACCCACAAAGCATGTCTTGCTGCTGCAACGCCATCACGCTGACCGCAGGAGTTGAATATTTCTTTTTTTCCATATCGTTTGTTATTTTAAGATTTTCTTTCCGTTTACAATATAAATTCCTTTCGACAAACCGTCCAAGGCTTCTGAGGCCTTCACTCCGGAACGCACGAGTACGCCGGAAATGCTGTAGACATCCACCCGGACATCTTCTGCCGCAAGAGCTGTATCGGTGATTCCCGTAGTACCGAAATCAAGTGCAAGGAAGTTGACCTCCTGCGCCTCGTTTTCGGGCAGAGCCAGATATGCCTTGTTTGCCCCGTTCACGATGGAAGAACCACCCTCAACAGCAAAGTAGAAGCCAAGTCCCTTTTCGCCATCGGCCAGTTTGTAGTATTTGTAACCTGCGTCAGCGATGGTCGCCGCTTCTATCGTACCATCCAACAGGTTATTTTCCGGACTGGCCACGTTGGCCACGCTGTACTCAGCCTTATAATCTCCAACCGCACCTTTCAAAATGACACCGGTACGCCCCGGCACGGTACTGCCTGCCGGATAACGCCAATCCACAGCCACGGTAGCAGCATCTTCATTCGTCACCACGCCGCCAGTCAGCCCCTCAGGTACGGTAAAGGCATTGGCAGAATAATAAGTGGCCATGCCTGCGTCAAACACACTAATGGACTGTGAAGCCGCTTCGGGGGCACCAATGTAGTACAAGCGGAAGTTGTCGGCTTCCCAATGTTGTCCATTGCCAGCGACTATAGCTTCACCCTTCACTCCTAAATAAAGGACACCCCCGCTTACTGTCATCTGTAGTTCCGTAGTAGAACCGTCATTGTCCCCAGTAGCAGCACTATAAAGCGACTCATTGCCATTAAAATCGGCAAACTTCATGTTCACATTGTCCAACGAAGCATATAAATTCACATTAGCAGCGTCACGAGTGCAATAAGTAGCGGCTTTCAATAAATAAGTGCCATCCGGCAAATTGACCATACCATCTTCTGTCCCACCTATTTTAGTATAATAATGAGCTCTACCTACATTATTACTTTCATTGGCCGACCAACTATAAGACCACAGTGCGGCATCGCCTTTTCCCTCCGTGGTAACCTGAGGATTAGTATATTCCCCAAGTGCGGCCACAACCCATCCGTCCAAAGTCTTCATGTCCTCTACCGTCTGGTAGATATTCGGATTCCTGATGAAGCTGGTCAGGTCGATGGGAGACTCAGCCGATGCTTTGGCCAAGAATTCCACCGTCATCGCATCTCGGCAAGCTAAATTCAAGGCTGCCACGTCGGCCACCACTCTTTCATAGGTTAAAGCCGCATCATCCAAATCACTCACGACTTGTTTGTATGCTTCCGTCCCGTCAAGCCCCGTTATTGCGTCAGCCAATGCCCTGGCCTTGTCCAAAGGATATATCATCCCCCTCCAAAGTTCGGCATTCTCAACTTGAGCTGCAAGCTTTCCCGTATGGGCAGAAGCCTGTTCCTGCATCGCCGACATCGACGTTTCTTTCAGTGCCTTTTCTGCCTCAGCAATACCTTGGGCCAAGGCTTCCTTCCCTGCCGTAGACAAGACATTGGTACCGTCCTCCACCTTTGCATAAAACGACTTGGCTGTTTCCACCGCATTTACCAAGGCTTCCACGTCGGCTTGCACGACCCGGGCGGCAGACATGGCATCGGACACGGCTTTCTGCGCAGCCTCCACGCCGTCGCCCGAAGCATCCTTGTTTTCATCATATACCGTTTGCAACTCTCCGGCGATGGCGGTTGCCCCTGAAACCGTGAAGTCGCCGATGAGCGCCTTTAGCATCCCTAATGCGCTTTGGAATATCTCGGAAGCATCCGCCTCGCCCAAATACGTCAGGCGGAAAGTGTCGAAAGCGGTCCAATCCTTTCCGACATGCGCCTCTTTCTTCACGCCTATCCGCAACGTGCCGTCCATCACTACCGTACGGACTTCATTCCCCGCATAACGCCCTGCAAGAAAGGCATCCGCCGCCTGATCCATATTATTAGGAATACCATTTCCATCATCTGCCAACAACTGAAGCGGAGCCTCGTCCGCATTGGCATATAAAACGGCATTTCGCGCTCCTGCGGCATCTACATTGCCGCCCGGACGATAATACCCTTGGCAAGACACCAGATAAAGCCCGTTCTTCACTCCCGTCAGGACTTGGTACACATCGAAGTTTTCATTATCGTATGCTTCCGTACAGGAATTTGTAGACTTCGCAGCCCTTTCAGGCCCGATGAGCGTCAATGTGCCGCCGATATGGCTTTCCTGCCAATCGCTCGGTTGTGACCGGTCGAAGTTAGCACCTATAATATAGAAGGTTGCATCTATTCCCTCTTCTTCCGTGGCCTTTTCCAAGGCACTAATACGCTGTTCCTTAGACACTAAAATCCATTGGTTATCAGTCAATTGATCCGTTCTACTCAAGACAGTTCCCGAACCCGAATAATACAAATAGCGACCGTTGCCAAACAAAGAAAACTCATAAACGTCGTCTTCCTGGTTTGAATCTATGAAATCATACCCGTTTTTATCTTTATCGATATAGTCATCTTTCAAATATTTATCGGACATGGTCTTGATGGCATATTTCCCATCGGGCATCACTTCTAACGTACATAACAAGCCGGGCTGCCCTAACGAAGCCTGTGTACCCCAACTGTTTGCACCGAGCAAAAAACCATTCCCAACCTTATTGTAAAGGTAAAACTCTCCGCCCTCAGAAGGCAATGGTTCACCTATCCAAGGAGAATTCTCTTGTGCCCAAATGCCATCCACTGTAGCACATGCCAACAACAAGGCCATCAACGACCTACATATCCCCACTGACGAGGATAAAGAAACCGGTAATTTCTTCTTCATGTTTAATAGTTTTAAAATTCAATGTTTTCCATCGTGTCATAGCCCAATCTGTTAATGAGGACATGAACAACACAAAATTATACCTTTCCCTTTTCAAAGAATGGGACACAAAATAACAAATGATAGGACATATTTTACTAAAAAGCCTTTTTTAAACCAAGGACTGCTTTTCCTATCATATTTCTATAGAAAAGATGAACTTAAACTAAGAAAATCCGATTTGAACGCTTAACCATTCAAACCGGATAAAATAAGATTGAAACGACTAACTTTAAAAGTTCCATTTCGGTTTACGCTTTTCCAAGAAAGCCCGTCCGCCCTCCTGGGCCTCATCGGTCATGTAGTAGAGCATCGTGGCATCCCCAGCCAGTTCCTGGATACCGGCCTGGCCGTCCAGTTCGGCATTCAGCCCCACCTTTATCATACGCAGGGCCAACGGACTGAGCTGCATCATCTCTTCCGCCCACGCCACATATTCGTCTTCCAATTCGGCCAAGGGCACCACCTTGTTGACCAGTCCCATGTCGAGGGCTTCCTGAGCATTATACTTCCGGCACAGGAACCATATCTCACGGGCTTTCTTCTGCCCTACGACACGGGCCAGATAAGAGGAACCGAAACCGGCATCAAAACTCCCCACGCGCGGACCGGTCTGTCCGAAAACGGCATTGTCCGAAGCTATCGTCAGGTCGCACACCACATGGAGCACGTGGCCTCCGCCGATGGCAAAGCCGTTGACCGCCGCAATCACGGGCTTGGGCAACGAACGGATTTGTCTTTGCACCTCCAACACATTCAAACGGGGCACACCGTCGTCCCCGACATATCCCCCATGCCCTTTCATGTGCATGTCGCCTCCTGAACAAAAGGCCTTGTCGCCCGCTCCGGTCAACACGACCACACGGACATCACGCCGCTCGCGGCAAATATAGAACGCGTCGCTCATCTCCGACACCGTGCGCGGCGTAAAAGCGTTGCGCACCTGCGGGCGGTTGATGGTGATACGGGCAATACCGTTATAAAATTCAAAAAGAATATCCTCGTATTCTTTCAAAGTTTTCCATTCTCTGTTCATATCCTTTATCTTAAAAAGTTCTTCCATTCCTCCTTTATCACATGATAGTAATTCCGTTGCTCTTCGGCATCGGTCTCCGCATCGGTAAACACTTCCAACAAGACAGGTGCCGTGGCAGCTTCGTCCAGCAAATCATCAAGGGCGGCCAGAAGGGACACGGTATCCGTGGCACGCAAATAGGTGAATCCCTGCGATTCGGCCCAACCTGCTGCCGACGCGCCATGAGAAGCCGTCACGAAACGCCGCGTGTCTCCCGCCATGTCCAGTCCGGGCAAGGCATGGAAAATGGCCCCGCCGCCGTTGTTCAACACCACGATGCGGAGGTTGGAACGTATATGGCCGTTCCATAACGCATTCATATCATAAAAGAAACTCAAATCGCCTACAAGCAGGAAATTCAGGCGGTCGGACACTGCCGCATAACCTACCGCAGCCGACACGGAACCCTCAATGCCGTTCACTCCTCGGTTGCACTGCACTTCCACACCTTCGGGCAGGCGGCACAATTCCGCCAGACGCACGGCCGAACTGTTGGCCAAATGGAGCACTGCATGGGGTGGCAATGCCTCCAACACGCGCCGCACGGCATACATCTCGGAATATCCGGTTTCCGGAGAAGCCAACCGGGCACAACTTTCATGCCACAACTGCGCATACGCCCCGGACGGCAAAGCCTCCGACCGGAAAAACAAACGGAAGAAATCAACAGGAGAAGCCTCCACAACCGTGGTCAACGCACAAAACAAATCCGCCGGAAGGCCGTCCGGCGAAACATGCCAGTGCACCAACGAAGGCGTACGCCTCAGGAACTGTTTCAAACGTTTCGACACGACATGCCCGCCTACAGTAATCACCAAGTCCGGGCGCAACGCCTGCAAGTCTTCCTCACGGGCTGCATATAACAACGCATCGAAACCCCGTACCGCATCCGAAGCCAACGGACAATTCCCCAGCACTTCTGTCAACCAGGCCACACGGCCACCGGACAGACAGGCCGCTACACCTACCGCCTCGTCCGAAGACATCTGCCCCGACACGACCAATACCCGCCGGTACTTGGGAAGCTCTTCTTTCAGGAAGAAAGCCAAAGTCCGTCCCTCATCGGACATATCCCGCCGTACCATACGCCGGACGGAAGGCAAAGCTTCCGCCGTAAAATGAAACAACGGTTCGGAAAGGGGCACATTGATATGCACCGGCCCGTAACCGTGGTGGTCCACTTCGAGCAAGGCTTCATTGACAAGCCGGTTGGCATACCACTCATCTTCCTCGGTACGTACCTCGGGCAGGTTGACCGCCTTCCGCACCAAACCACCGAAAACACCCGGCTGCGGCAAAGTCTGCCCGTCCATCTGTCCTATCCAAGCCGCCGGACGGTCGGCAGAAACGACGACCAAAGGCACCCGCCGGTAGAACGCCTCGCATACCGCCGGATGGAGGTTGAGCAAAGCCGAACCGGAGGTGCAACAGACCACCACGGGAGCCTGCACGTGCAACGCCAATCCGATGGCGAAGAAACCGGCACTGCGCTCGTCCGTCACCGAAAAGCATTCAAAACCGCCGCACGTGGCAAAAGCCTGTACCAACGGCACATTGCGGCTTCCGGGACACAACACCGCCCGGCGTACCCCATGCGCACGCAGCAAGGCCACAAGCTGCAACACGTTTTTCTTATCCGAATACATCAGTCCCTCCTTTCGAGATTACATATTTCATGGTCTGCAACTTACGTTCCGTCTCCATCCATTCTTCTTCGCACACGGAAGCCGGCAAGATCCCGCCCCCGGCATACAGGCGGATTTTTTCCGCCCCTTCGCCACATTGCATGCATCGCAAATTCACATACAAAGCCGTCTTCCCTTCCGGCTCCCACCGTCCGAGGAAACCGGCATAATAGCTGCGGTCATATCCTTCATGCGACAGGATGAAGCGGAAAGCATCTTCCTTGGGCAACCCGCATACGGCAGGCGTAGGGTGTAAAGCCTGCAAGATGTCCCCCAAGGCTTCGACCGAAGAGAGACGAAAACGAATATCGGTTTTCAAATGAGCCAGTTCTCCGGCCGTAGCCGTATAAGGCCCTTCCAAAGTGAACCGGACACCTCGTTCGCGCAAGCAATCGCCGATATATTCCGTCACGAAAGCTTGTTCGCGGATGTTCTTTTCCGACCACGGAGTTGTCAACTTCCCCTCTTGCAGGAATTGCGTACCGGCCAAAGCCACCGTACGATACTCCCCTTTGCCTCCGGCCAAAAGGATTTCGGGCGTAGCCCCCAACCAGAAACCGGTCTGCGGCGTATGGAACAAATACACATAAGAATGTACATAACGGCGACAAGCCGCCGTGAAAGCCCGTGCCCATGAAAAGCCATGGGGAAAAGCATCCGTACAACCACGCGAAAGTACCAACTTCTGAAAATATCCGGCACGAAGCGCACCGGAAAAAGCACGAAAAGCCTCACGATACTCCTTCGACGGCTGCTCCTCCAACCGTCCGCAAAAGGGCATCGGCGCAGGTGCCTCTACCTCATCGGAACATACAGCCCGGGATATACCGACCTCTATTTCTTCCTCCAAAGGAAGCAACCATAAAGGATGCCCCTCTCCGAACCGAAAAGGGGCAAATACAAAACCAGTCTTCCCGTCCAACGACGGGAAGACTTCAAAAGATTGCAGGGAAGACCGTGCCGCCCGTATGCCGTGGCAAACCCTTTCCCCCGGTTCACGGTAGAACACGAAGGCTTCTCCCCCCTTAATCCATTCACCGATTACCGCCTCGTCGTTCCGCATGCGGCTCATTTCCGTTTCATCACGCTATTCATCACCCGGATGGATGAGACCAACTTCTCTGTAGAGGTAAACACATCCACATTCCACACATGTGAAGAGCGCCCTTTATGCACAATCGTGGCCACAGCCCTCACCGTATCTCCCTCGTGAGCCGAAGAGATATGGTTGCCACTCACTTGCATTCCCACTACGAATTCATCGGGATTGCATATCACCATTGAGCCTAATCCGGCTACCGTCTCTGCCAAAGCCAGCGTAGCCCCGCCATGCAAGATGCCGAAAGGCTGGCGCGTGCGGTGGTCCACCGGCATGGTGGCTTCTATCCGCTCATGGGAAGCATAAGTATATTGTATGCCCAAGTTCCCCATCAACGTAGTCTGCGCCTGCGCATTCAAGGCATCGAGCGGTATCTCGCTTTCATGCACTTCGGCCAGAAAAGCGTTTTCCACGGCCACGGCCACACCGTCTTCATTGTTGGAAAGGGTCACGTAGTCGGCACAACGCTTCACCGAATCTGGGGCATTCCCCATGGCAATACCCAAATCAGCCAATTGCAACATGGTCACATCGGCCACGCCGTCGCCGAACACCACAATCTCGTCCGTCTTGATGCCCTCCATTTCCATGATGACACCCAACGTATTGGCTTTGTCCACCCGGCTGCCCACCACTTCCAGGAAATACGGTTCGGAACGGAACACATCCAAGACACCGTTCAAACGACGTTTCCAATGGTTCTCCAACCCCACCAAAGCCTCCTCATCATCACTCACCAACATACATTTACAAGGCGGGTAATCTATCGCCGCAGAGAAAAACTCCTGATGTTCCACTTTCATACCGTTCAGAGCCGCCTCGGCTTGCACATGCGGATCATTCGGGTTATTCGTCACGACCGTATCTCCGTTATAAGTAAGGATCGAAAAACCGTTTTTCTCGGCTTTCTTCTCCAAATAAGTGATATGTTCCGGATTGATGCGGCGTTCAAATACCACTTCTCCGTTGGAAGCGTTAATCACCTGACCTCCGTTATAAGAGAGAATATACCCGTTATATGTACCCAATTCAAGTTTCTTGGCCAATGGCAGCAAACCGTAAGTGGGGCGTCCCGATGCCAACATGATACGCACGCCCATCTGCTGTACTTTGAGCAAAGTAGTCAGCGTCCGCTTACTAATCTCTTTCTCGTCGTTCAACAGTGTCCCGTCTACGTCGAGCACTAACATTTTGTACTTCATACTCCCACGTTTTTTATTCATGTACACAAATATAGTGAAAGCCTTTCAGAAAAGAAGACAGAAGAAGTAGTTTATCGCAAAGCTTCACGTTTTTTAGGGAACGACACCAATAAAAAAAGCTGCCCCGCGCCTCATTTTCCGGCGCAGGACAGCCACTCCTAATAAATAGTCTTTAGCAAAACATTATTTAACTAATACCTTAACCGCCTTTTTCGTACCATCACTCATCAAGTCCTGACGGATGTAGATACCGCGCTGCTTCGGTCCATCCACACGTACACCGTTGATGGTGTACCATACGGAACTTACCACCGTAACCACACCGTCGGCTGACACACCGTCAATGCCATCCACGAAACCATCCGGCCTGTTGGCATCGCCATCCCCGTAGTAGTAGAGACGGAAGTTATCGAAGCATGACCAGTCGTTCGTCAGCATACCCGTCTTGCGGACACCCAATACCGGCTCTTCACCTTCGCCCACGTAGAAATACGTGTCGCACTCATACTCTCCGTCTTCGAAAGCCAATGCAGCTCCTGCCGGTTGGTCCACAATGAAATGGTACAGCATGTCGGATTTCGGGAACAGGGAATCGGGCAAAGCCACATCACTGCCGTCATACTTCAATTCACTGACGTGCTCAAAAATGGAAGGTAACTTCTCGCTCCAATTACCGTCACCGCATTTAACGAACAATTCCGCATTTTGGGCATCCGCGCTGTCGCGACGTGCCACGCCTGCATCGATAAATCCACCCGCACGGTAGAAACCGTTCATGACGACACGATAATATCCGGCAGGAGCATTATACAAAGGTTGATAAACTTCGCTACTGTCGCTGAAGATTTCATAGACTTTAGCATCCTTCACACCGGATCCCCCTTTCAATGACTCTACGAACCATCCATCAGCTGATGCGGCATCCACGATTTCCCCCTTGTCGTTCTCCGTCTTGGTCTGGAAACTCGGGTTGACAATCAATCCCGTGGCATCCACAGGTTCGTCCTTGTTAGCCGTGGTGAAGTCGATATGACCGCTTAGCATCTTGGAATAAGCTTTGTCCAGACGGACGGAATAATCGTTGATTTCGTCCAAAGTGGCGAATATGCCTTCCCCGTCTATCTTGTCGAAGATTTCAATAGTCAAGTCATACAGCTCATCATATCCTTCGGTGTTGGAATATTCTTCGTAACTGGCTTCACCGGTACCGCTTAGCTTCTTGTCGTGGGCAGTAACCTTGTCCTCCAATGCAGTAGCAGCATCCATGGATTCCTGCCCAAACTTGATGGCAGCATTCAACGCTTCTGTCTGTTCCTTATAAACTTCCGGAGTCAACTCTCCCACGGCGGAGGCTGCCTCTATGGCCTTGTTCAAACCGTCCTTGGCCTCCTGAGTGGTCAAGACCTCCGAAGCCAGCATCCCATTGGCTTCACGCACCAAGGCATCCAAGGCCGTTTGGGCACCTTCCATATTGTCGGCCCCTAAGTATTCCACTTGGAAGTTGTCGAAGATGACCCAAGCCTGCCCCCAAGACACACCCGACATCTTCACCCCTATGCGGAGCTTACCATCTTCACCCACGTAACAAGTCGTGGCATTCAGGTAATTCTCGCTATTCTGCTCGAAGATTTCCTGTGCGGAATTCTTTCCATGGCATAGCCATTTCCCAGCCAAAGAAGCGTCGTCGGTCCAAGTCACTTCCTCACAGTTTTCAGCCACGTTCTCCTCCTGCGGACAAGCTGTAACATGGAGAAGAGGTTCGGAAGCATCGTTACCGAAAAGGTACCCCAAGATGTTGTTCGTTTCATCGCCTTCCTGTCCCCAACCTTCATGCCAATTGTTTTCATTCCCGGAACTCGGGGAATAGAACCCTTGCATGGTAATCTTATACGAACCTTGGGGCAGGTTACTGATTTCCTGATAGGCCTCCCAATTCTGTCCGTTCCACACCTCAGAAACCCTCGTACCATCGTTCTTGAAATCCCCGTCACCGGTCTTTGTCCAACCATCATTGCTCCCCGCAAAATTGGGATTCACCATCAAGCCGGTCACATTGTCCGTAGTCCCGTCTGCCAAAGCTTTTACCACAGATTCCCGGAAAATCCTGTCGGCACGGGGTTGGATGCTGTCTAATTCCGTAACGTCAAATGTACCATTGTCGTAACTGGCTTGTAAAACCTCATCCAAATAAACCTCATAGTCCTCTAACCCGTCGTTGGCATAAGGAGTCTCATCGTAAGCTTTGTTCAAGGCTTCTATCTTCTGGGCCAAGGTCTCGTAAGCCGCCACATTGTTGGCCAACGTATCCATCCGTGCAAGTAAAGAAGTTATGACACCGGTAAGTGCCCCATCATCCATACTCGTATTCTGGTAAGCTTCCTTGGCAGCAGCTATCATTTCTTCGTACTTCACCTTTTCCGATTCGCTGAAAGCCTTGTTGGCACCGGTATATTGGGCATACTGTGTTTCTGCACTCCCAATGTTCTGGTTCAGTATTTCGCGTATATTGACCTCACTGCTTCCACTCTTGCCCATATATTCCAACGTGAAGTTATCCACGGCCGACCAGGTGGAATTGGCTCCCTGTACGACATATCCTATCGTGATGATACCCCCAATGACATCAACATCCACGGTGTAATGGTGCCACGTACCATAACCGCGCCCTTCATTGGCTGTTTCCGCAGGGTCTGTAGCTTCCACCTTTTTCTCCCCGGCTAAAGACTGGGCATACAGGAACAGCCCTTTCGGAGTGGGTGCGTCCTCCGTCGGCAGTTTGTTGGTCAGAATCCAAGCCCCCACACGGTATTTCCCATCCGGCAACCCTTCCACTTTCTGTTTGATAGACCAGTCCGGCATATTACTACCATTGTTGGTGGCGCACTCATAAAAGTTTTCAAGGGCTAACCCTTCCGGTAAACTTCCCGCTCCGTTCTCGAAACGGTCGCCCGTCTTACGTTGGTAATTGGCACCCGAACCTTGCGTGATGTCCCATCCGTCCGTGCTATTGGCAAAAGACGGTTCTTTCACGAATTTTTCTGTCACGTCCAACGGATTGTCTCCTGTGGCCACGGAATAACCATAGTCGATAATGTCCGCCTTCAAATCTTCCACTGCCTTTTCTATCGCCTCTACCGTGGCATCTGCCTTATTGTATAAAGTAGCACAATCAGCATATTCCGTAAACCCGATGGCATCGGCAGCTTCCAACTGTACCTTCAACAGCTTCTTGGCTTGGAAGACCTCGTAAGTTTCCGGTGCCACGAACTTCCATTCGTCTTTGGCATTCTCATACCCGGCCGTGTTCTTATCAATCAACGGATCCACCGTAGTTTTCCCTTCGTTTACCGCCATGTAGGAATTGGCATACAAGCCTCCATTGGCTTCCACACCGTAAATCTTGTCTTCGTCTATCACCTTGATACGGTACGCCTCGCCTTCCTTCACGATTTTCCACAGGATATGCCCCGTCTTGTTATGGTCCACAAAAATCTCGGCACCACCCGGATTAATGAACAATTCATGGTATCCTCCGTTACTCGGAGCATTCATCATACTCAAACGCCAACCCTTGCCCGTGAAATAATCATCATTGCTTTCCGGAAGGTTGGCCAATTCATAATCTTCACCATAGCTCAAGGTCATTTCCTGACCTGTTTCTGCAACGACCAATCGTGTACCATAAGGTTGCCCATTAGTCATGAACTTTTGGGTAGCCACATGATAAATGTAGTACACTCCGCCACCCGTTCCATCGGTAGCCAAATTCGGCTCTACAAATTGCAACTCCGGGTCTTCCCATGCGGCCCATAAAGGTAAGGTGGATGATGTCGCACCACAAAGCGCCATTAAGGCAAGTAATCTGTTTTTCATTACACAGAAATTTAAGTTAATAATTAATGTTCTTTATTGCCCCTTATTACAAAGGGGAAGAATCCTATAACAATATGGTATTACATATAAGATTCGTTTATTGCAAATTTATACTTTAAATCCATAAAAGCAATGGTAATCATGTTGAAAATAATGGTAACTATGTTGATTTTACCCATAAAAGCTGCCCCGCGCCTCATTTTCCGGCGCAGGACAGCCACTCCTAATAAATAGTCTTTAGCAAAACATTATTTAACTAATACCTTAACCGCCTTTTTCGTACCATCACTCATCAAGTCCTGACGGATGTAGATACCGCGCTGCTTCGGTCCATCCACACGTACACCGTTGATGGTGTACCATACGGAACTTACCACCGTAACCACACCGTCGGCTGACACACCGTCAATGCCATCCACGAAACCATCCGGCCTGTTGGCATCGCCATCCCCGTAGTAGTAGAGACGGAAGTTATCGAAGCATGACCAGTCGTTCGTCAGCATACCCGTCTTGCGGACACCCAATACCGGCTCTTCACCTTCGCCCACGTAGAAATACGTGTCGCACTCATACTCTCCGTCTTCGAAAGCCAATGCAGCTCCTGCCGGTTGGTCCACAATGAAATGGTACAGCATGTCGGATTTCGGGAACAGGGAATCGGGCAAAGCCACATCACTGCCGTCATACTTCAATTCACTGACGTGCTCAAAAATGGAAGGTAACTTCTCGCTCCAATTACCGTCACCGCATTTAACGAACAATTCCGCATTTTGGGCATCCGCGCTGTCGCGACGTGCCACGCCTGCATCGATAAATCCACCCGCACGGTAGAAACCGTTCATGACGACACGATAATATCCGGCAGGAGCATTATACAAAGGTTGATAAACTTCGCTACTGTCGCTGAAGATTTCATAGACTTTAGCATCCTTCACACCGGATCCCCCTTTCAATGACTCTACGAACCATCCATCAGCTGATGCGGCATCCACGATTTCCCCCTTGTCGTTCTCCGTCTTGGTCTGGAAACTCGGGTTGACAATCAATCCCGTGGCATCCACAGGTTCGTCCTTGTTAGCCGTGGTGAAGTCGATATGACCGCTTAGCATCTTGGAATAAGCTTTGTCCAGACGGACGGAATAATCGTTGATTTCGTCCAAAGTGGCGAATAT
>OGIA01000115.1_pt1 | contig 113551 bp, 98 predicted proteins | sample 1571671 | NCBI WGS metagenome assembly OGIA01 (sample SAMEA2582027, study PRJEB24529) | metagenome | biome: Human gut stool | place: China | collected 2011
CCGTCTTATGCTCGATTTCTTCCTGCATCGTTACCACCTCCTGTGCAGAAAATCGCCTTAGCGGTCATGCTCCACCAAGGGCTTGCTCACAGCCTTTTCTGTGTCATTCTGAACCGATTCGTCCGGCACCGGAATGACTATCAGGCGACGCCCCAGAGGAAGAAAGGCTTCGGGTTGATGAAATTCTTCTTCATACTTCTGCGCCAGCTCCGGGGAGAGCGATACAAAATCCTCCTCACCCAGACCTACCACCAAAAAGGTCCCGGCAATAACATCGTACATCAGCCCGTCCTCGTCCCATAAGGCACGGTTCAACGGCAGTCCCATGAGCTTGCCGTCATCGTTATAGACGATGGCAACCGGATCTTCAAAAGGGTAGCTTGCGCCGATGGAGCCGCCGACAGCCTGCTGCAATGCTTTCAGGTCGTTATCGATCTCGACCTGCTGCGGATACTGCCCCGGCGCAATTTTCAGCACCGACAAGGTGTTCTCGGTCTGTTCCATTATCTTCCTCCTCGAATTTGATAGTGATTTCCTGCCCAGCACGGGCGGCGTTCAACAGAGCTGCCACAAAGAAGCCGAAAAAGGCACCAGCTTCAAAAATGATAAACGAATAAATATAATTCATAGCGAACCTCCTGCATTGACTGAACTGTGAGAAGAATCCTCTCAGGGAGGACGGGGAGCGCAAGACGCGGTGACGGTATGCTTAGTGGAAACATTGGCATGAGTATGCGGTGCGGCATCGGTAGAAAAATAGTCGTACAGAGCATCCCGCAGAGAATGGAAGCAACGAGCATGGTAGTCGTGCAGACGGAGAACCAGAATCTTCAAAACATCAACGGCGGAACAGTAAAAGTCCTCCGTGACTTCTGCGAAACTCTCATAGCAGGTCATTTCAGTATCCATACTGCACCTCTCAGTCAATGCAGATGCAGACCATCTTCTCGCGGCCAGCCATAAGAGGGATGCTGTTCTCGGCCAGATAGCACTGGATCAGATACAGGTCACTGGTGGTAAGGGCAACAAAACTGCCATTGGTATCGTAGCGAACAAAGACAACGGCACCGGACAGATACCGCTTACCAGCCAGCGTGATGACCTGACGAGGGTCGTAACAGAGAGCCAGCGGCACATCCTCGCTGATGCTGTAGCAGGAGTCTGCTTCATCAAAGCAAGGCAGGTAACTGCGAACGTTCGCCAGCGGAGTGATAGTCAGTTCGATCTCCGGGGCAATCACGGCGGCGTAAACTTCATCATCACCGAACTGCCGCTCCAGCACATCGCTCATCTTATTGAAGAAGTCGGTCACAGCATTGTCCATGTGGTTGATTTTCTGGTTCATAGCTTCGATGGTCTTTGCGGTCTTGAGATCAATGGTAGTATTCATAGTGGGTTTCCTCCAAATTTTTGCAAAAAAGAAAGACCCGGTCGGGTCTTACGTTCAAAAGGTGTATCAGCGTTCATTCTGCCGCTGCTGTTTACGCTGCCACTGATCCAGCAGCTTGATGATGGTGTCCTCCATCTGTTTCGGGGTGTAGCTGCGCGGGAAATATTTCCGCAGGGTGTCATTTTTGATGACCACCTTGTCCAGCTCATCCTTTTTTTCTTCTCCCATGACAGCAAAGGCAACATCATACGAAAAGTGCCCTTCCTGCGCCAGCTTTTTAAGCCGCTGCGCTTGGGAAAGGGACGGTGCATTCTGGGTGTCGTTCATCGCTTCTAAAAAATCCCGCTGTTGGCTTTCGTCCAGATAGGACAACTCCACAGCGGGATTGAAGGCAATTTTCTTTTCGTCTACCATGTCCAGCAATTCGGGAATAAGGTTGGTCAGACGGATAAACCTTTGGACATTTCGAGCGTTGTCACCTGATTCATCAGCGACAATATCTCGCGCTTTTGCACCAATTAACTTGTGGCCAAATTGGCCACAAGTTAAATCTGACCTAGCACCTTGATTTTTTAGAGCCTCCAGCTTCATTTTGTAGGCGAAAGCCCTTTCACTGGGCAGGATGTTCTCACGTTGGAGATTGCTGTCTACCATGAGCAAAACGGCGGCATCGTCATCCATGTTGCGGACAATGACCGGCAGGGCATCCAGCCCAGCAAGCTGTGCAGCGTGCTGACGGCGGTGCCCGGAGATGATCTCGTAGCCACCTTCCGGGCGTGGACGTGCAATCAGCGGAGAAAGCACGCCGTACTGTTCTACGCTTTCCACCGTGCGCTGCATGGACTCATCATCCAAGACCTTAAAGGGGTGGTTCTTGAAAGGGAACAGCTCTCCAATGGGGATCTGTTGCACCTGCTCTCGTTGCTGCTCCTGTCGGGATTCTTCCGTGGAGAAAATGTCATCTGCCCCTTTCAGCGATACGTTTAAGCTGCCTTTCGGCATTCGCCATCACCTCCTCGGTCAGAGATTTATAGGCTTCTGCCACCTTGCCTTTGGGGTCGTGCTGGAAAATGCTCTTGCCTACGGCGCTGATCTCCGCAGCACGGACAGACCGGGGAATGGTCTGGTCGAACACCTTGATCTTGCTGCCGTAAGCACCTCGAATCAGGTTGTCAATCTGCTGTCCGTAGTTGGTGCGGCTGTCGGTCATAGTCAGCAGGATGCCCTCGATTTTCAGCTTGGGGTTGATCTGCCGCCGGACCTTCTGCACGGTCTGCAAAAGCTGTTCCAGACCTTTTGCGGAAAGGTACTGCGCTTGCACGGGAATCAGGGTGGTGTCTGCTGCTGCCAGTGCATTGACGGTCAGCATCCCAAGGGAAGGGGTACAATCCAGCAGAATGAAATCATAGTCGTGCTTTGCACTGTCCAGCACCTGTTTCAGCATCTTTTCCCGGTTCATGCAGTTGACAAGGGAAACTTCCAGCCCTGCCAGTTCGATGTTTGCCGGAATCAGGTCAACGCCTTCTGCGTGGTGCAGGATACCTTCACCGGGTGGAATACTCTGGTCGTTCATGGCTTTTGCCATCAGGGTGGAAAGGGTGGTGGGCAGTTCATCGGGCTGTTGCCAGCCCATGCTAATGGTCAAGCTGCCCTGTGGGTCGGCATCTACCAGCAGGACTTTTTTGCCCTCCATTGCCAGTCCGATGCCTAAGTTTTCACAGGTAGTGGTCTTGCCAGTGCCGCCTTTCTGGTTGACGATGGCAATCGTGGTTGCTTTCTTTGAAATTTTCATCACCCCCGCATCGCTAAGTCGTGGTTGGTTTGGTTCTGGTAGGAAAGCTGCATCGTGGTGGGTGCGTTGTACAGAGAAGCGAGCAGATATTGTTTCATGTTTCGGATTGGGCTGCTGTTCTCTGCAAGGCACTTCAGCACAAAACGGATATGGTCGGCGTTCAGCTTCATAAACCGGCTGCGTACCACCTCGGCAGGTTTATCGTCCCCGGCAATGTGCAGTAGCTTACGGTTGGTAGCGCAGGTATCCACCAGCAAATTCACGATTTGATAGATGGTATCCTCATCGTCCGGGCAGAGCCGGAGCAGAAGGTCTACCTCCAAAGACTGAGAAAAATATTCTTCCAGTTGGACGCGTTTGCTCATCCAGTCGTTTTCATCGGAATAGATAGGATCAGTATCGCTTACCTCTGTATTATTTCTCTCAGTCTTATTACATCGTAGTTTGGCCGGATCTTGAAGCGTATTCTGGACGGTTCCAGAATCGTCATTATCACGGTTCAAGTAGGGCGTTTTTGACGATTCTGACGAAAAATTCTTTACATAGATGAGGTCGGGCTTGCCCAGCCCCCTCCGTTTGCGTTCAATCAGGCCGTACTCTTCCAGTTCTCGCAGCAGCTTGGTGGCCTTTTTATCGGCACAGCCCAGTGAATCCTGCACCTCCTGCACAGTATAGATGATGAACACCCGCCCAGCTTTGTCCAACCAACCATTCCGGGCTGAAAGGCTCATGCGGTCCAGCAGGATACCGTACAGCGTTTTGGCATCTGTGGAAAGCGGTTGGAAGCGGCTATCCTGAAACAACAGCTTGGGAATCCGGTAGAAGGAGAACAGCTCGCTGGACCGCCCATAGAAGTAATCAAGGTCTGCGGTTCTTGTCGGCTTTCTTTCGGGCATAGAGAATATCCCATTTTTCAGGTGTGGAACGGAATACATTGACCTGCTTCTTATAAGGGCAGTGGGCATACAGGCAGGTGCGGAACTTGAAATCGGGTCGATAGTACGGGCACAGCTTGCAGCTGTCCGGGGCACGGTCGGAACCTTCGCCAGCGGCGATCACATGGTGCATGGAGTGCTGAACATGGCGCAGAGCTTCGTTTCGCTTGTGGCTCACTTGGCATCACCTCGTTTCTCCAGCGGTGCCATCAGGTCTTTGTAGCAGGGAACCAGCACACAGGGCTTTGCCCGCTTGTAGGGGCACCCTTCGCACTTGCTGGGGCCTTTGGGCGGCTCGATCAGATAGTAGCAGTTCTCTTTGCCGAGAACGCAGCCCTTCTTTCGGTTCTTCCAGAAGAAGCAGTGCCGGCAATCTGCCGGGCGCGAAGCATGGTAGCGGATACCGTCCATCGTGACGGTCAGAACTTTTTTCATTGGTAAACCCTCCTTTGATGGATTCGGGAAGTTCAGCCCGAAAACAAAAAAGCGCGTTCCTCTTTCTGTTCCGAGAGAACAGCGAGTGAACGCGCTATGTATGGAGAAAAGTGTTTTGCACGGTTTTGGGCAAGAATGTGGAAAATAGATTTACACAGTTTATCTTGTATTTACATGGATTTACAGGAAAGCGGCTACCAATTTTAGCAGAGAGCGGGAAAACAGAGCTCAAAAGGTGCTTTATGGGGCTTCATTAGCTGGAAGCCTGATTTTATTAGCTGGAACTGAAAATTCTGCTAATGGCATTAGCTGGCTAATTTTGGTGATAGGTTCAAAATGAAAAATGCGAAGATCGTCTTTCACATGGAAAAATGACCTTCGCATTTTCATAAAGGGATACCCCAGACAGGATTCGAACCTGCGGTCTCCTCCTTAGGAGGGAGGCGCTTTATCCAGCTAAGCTACTGAGGCATATTATGTATTATCGTTGATTTTTTGGCATTCAACGCACTTGGAAACAAATGCGTTGAATGCTTTTCACACCGAAGTGACCGACTGCGTTGCAACCGGGACGATGGTAAAGTTGTTGCATCAAAATTTGTTGGGAAAATCTCGATCCCCAGTTTTGCTTTTGATTGGAACAATCACTTCTGCCCCCAAGGTATCAGGTTGACCGAATTCTTAGGAGGCGGACGCTCTATCCAGCTGAGCTACGGAGACACAGTTCTGCATCCTTGGGGCAGAAAACCCCAAAAATACAGTACCATATTATAATACCGCAACCGGGCCGTAAAATCAAGTTGAACCTGCGGGCAAAATGGTGTATGCTATAAAGGAATGCAAAGCGGCTGCGTGCTGCGCAGGGAGGATGCTATGGAAAAGATAAAAAATATCCGCAAAAGGCTGCGGCACCAGAGGTCAGTCCGGCGAAGAAAGCTGGGACTGAGCACCCCGACCCAGATCATCTGCGTCAGCTTTATTGCTGTCATCGCGCTGGGCACGCTGCTGCTCACCCTGCCTATTGCCAGCAGGCACGGACGGCTGGATGTGCTCAACGCCATGTTCACAGCCACCAGCGCCACCTGCGTTACCGGTCTGGTGGTGCGAGATACATGGTCGCAGTTCACATGGTTCGGGCAGGCAGTGGTGCTGCTGCTCATTCAGGTGGGCGGCCTTGGTCTTGTTACCCTTACCAGCTTTTTTGCGCTGGCCATGCGCCGGCGCATGGGCTTCCGGGATCTGCGGCTGCTGGGCGAAAGCGTTTCGGCGGACGGCTACGATCAGGCCAAAAGCGTGCTGAAGATCGTGGTGGGGCTGGCAGCGATGTTTGAAGGCATCGGCATTCTGCTGCTGATGTTCGCCTTTGTGCCGCAGTTCGGGCTGGAGGGCGTCTGGATCAGCGTATTCACCGCCATTTCGGCCTTCTGCAATGCGGGCTTTGACCTGTTCGGACGGTTCGGGGCGTACTCCTCGCTGGTGCCCTATGTCAACAACTACTATGTGCAGGCGGTGATCATTTTCATGATCATCTCCGGCGGTCTGGGCTTTATGGTCTGGGTGGAGCTGTGCCAGTGGTACCAGAAACGCCGCCTGTCCCTGCACGCCAAGGTGGTGCTGTCCTTCTCGGTGATCCTGTGGCTGGGCGGCGCGCTGGGGCTGGGACTGATGGAGTGGAACAACCCCGCCACGCTGGGCGGGCTGTCGGTGCCCGGCAAGGTGATGGCTTCGCTGTTCCAGTCGGTATCCACCCGTACCGCCGGCATGAACACCGTGGACTTGGCCTCCTGCGGCACCCTGAGCAAGCTGCTTATGAGCGTGCTGCAATTCATTGGCGCAGCGCCCGGCTCTACCGGCGGCGGCGTGAAGGTGACCACCTTCGCGGTCATCATCCTGACCATCCGCAGCGTGGCGCAGGGACGCGATGACTGTGTGATCGCTGACCATCATATCGAGTCCAAGACCGTCTACCGCGCCCTGACCATTATCGTGCTGGGCGCTGTGGCGGTCATCGGCTCGGCCATTGTGGTGTATTACAACACCTCGGACGCCGTGTCCGTGGTGGATGCCATCTTCGAGTCCTGCTCGGCCTTTGGTACGGTGGGCCTTTCCGTAGGCGTAACCAGCCAGCTGAACAACGGGGCAAAGATCCTGTATATGCTGGTCATGTTCATGGGCCGTGTAGGCCCGGTGGCCTTTGCCATGAGCCTGACCGCCAAACCGGACGACAACAAGCGCAAGATCATGCCAGTGGGGCATATCAACGTAGGTTAAATGAAAACAGGCGGCTGCACAAAGCATTGTGCAGCCGCCGCTTTTATGTTGAACGATAGGGACAGACCGTTTTCACGCTGAAAGTTTTTTCGCAGAAAAAGCAGATCACTCTGCGTACAGGGAAATGATATTCAGCACGATCTCGGTGCAGCGGTCCATCCGCTCCACGGTGGTGCACTCGCACACGCCGTGGAAGTTGAAGCCGCCGGTGCCCAGATTGGGGCAGGGCAGACCCATCCAGCTCAGGGTAGCGCCATCGGTGCCGCCGCGCACGGGCACCTCCACCGGCTCCAGACCGGCCATGCGCACAGCCTTGCGGGCGGTCTCGATGAGGTGGAAGTGGGGCTTGATCTTTTCCAGCATATTGCGGTAGCTGTCCTTGATCTCCACTTCCACGGTGCCTGCGCCGTACTTGCCGTTCAGGTAATCAGCAATGTCCTGCATATTGTCCTTTTTGAACTGCAGCTTGGCGGCATCGTGGTCGCGCAGGATGTAGCCCAGCTTTGCGGTGGTGACATCGCCGTACATCTGGCACAGGTGGTAGAAGCCCTGACGACCCTCGGTGGTCTCGGGACGCGCCATCACGGGCAGAGCGCCGTGGAACTCCATGGCAACGTTGGAAGCGTTGATCATGGTGTCCTTAGCAGAGCCGGGGTGCACCGAGAAGCCGTGGATGGTCACAGTGGCAGCAGCAGCGTTGAAGTTCTCGTACTCGATGTCACCGGCATCGCCGCCGTCCACCGTGTAGGCAAAGTCTGCACCAAAGCCGGGGATATCGAACAGGTCGGCACCCTCGCCGATCTCCTCGTCCGGGGTAAAGCCGATGCACAGCTTGCCGTGGGGGCGACCCTCGCGGATGACGGTCTCCACTGCGGTCATGATCTCAGCCACACCGGCTTTGTCGTCTGCACCCAGCAGGGTGGTGCCGTCGGTGGTGATCAGGGTCTCGCCCTTCATGGAGGCAAGGAAGGGGAAGGCAGAGACCTTCATCACCTTGCCGGTGGCGGGCAGCACCACATCACCGCCGTCATAGTTCTCGTGCAGGATGGGGTTCACGTTCTCGCCGCCGGCATCCGGGGCGGTGTCCATGTGGGCGATCAGACCCAGCGCGGGCTTTTCCTCGCAGCCGGGGGTGGCGGGCAGGGAGCCGTAGACGTAGCAGTGTTCGTCCACCCGGGCATCCTCCACGCCCAGAGCCTTCAGTTCCTCCACCAGCTTGTGAGCCAGATCAAACTCCCGCGCAGCGGAAGGATGGGTGCCGGACTCCGGGTCCGAGGTGGTGTAGACCTTGACGTAATCAAGCAGTCGTTCATAGGCGCGCATAACAAAGCACACTCCTTTAGCAATATTTGAAGGATCGCAGGCTGCGATCCGGCTTCTATCATACCCTGTTTTTCCTGTTTTGACAACCTTTTTTGCCCACTTGGGACAGAAAGCACAGCTTCAACAACAAAATGAACAAAATTCACCTTAAAAAAGCTGTCCGCGGGCTGCAAACGTGCTACAATAAAGGCATACTTATAAAGGTGCAGGCGCGCGGTGCAGGGCGCGCCGCACAGGCACGCATTTTAGTAAAGAAGGATCGGAAGGAGAATTTTATGGCAGTCAAAGTGTTTTTCTATACTCTGCGCCCCTACGATGAACAGGGCATCCTGGAGGAGCTGGCAAAGCAGCGGGGCATCGAGTACGGCTATACCGAGGCGTATCCTACCATGGAGAACGCCCAGCTGGCCGCAGGCTACGATGCGGTATCGCTGACCCCCTGTGATATGAGCGCACCCATGCTGCAGCGCTTTCACGACCTTGGGGTAAAGGCGGTCTGCTGCCGCTCCATCGGCTATGACCATGTAGATCTGGAAAAGGCGCGGGAGCTGGGCATGAAGGTATCCAACGTGGATTATCCCCCCAACGGTGTGGCGAACTTTGCCATTATGCTCATGCTGATGAGCCTGCGCAAGGCGGGGCACATCCTCAAGCGGGGCGAGCTGCAGGACTACTCCCTGAAGGGCAAGATCGGCCGGGATATCTCCAACTGCACCGTGGGCGTTATCGGCACGGGGCGCATCGGGCAGACCGTGCTGAAGCACCTGTCCGGCTTTGGCTGTGAGCTGCTGGCCTACGACCTGTACCAGAACGACGAGGTGAAGAAGATCGCAAAGTATGTGCCGCTGGAGACCCTGCTTGCCGAGAGTGATGTCATCACCCTGCACACCAACGCTACCGAGGAGAACCACCACCTGCTCAATGCCGAGGCCTTTGCCAAGATGAAGCCCGGTGTGACCATTGTGAACACCGCCCGCGGCAAGCTGATCGACAGCGATGCTTTGTTGGCTGCGCTGGAAAGCGGGCAGGTGGGCGCTGCCGGTCTGGACGTGCTGGAAAACGAGAACGGCCTGTACTACTACGACCGCATGGGCGATGTGATCCCCAACCCGGAGCTGGCCGCTCTGCGCGCCATGCCCAACGTGATCCTGACCGACCACACAGCCTTCTACACCTACGAGGACGTAAAGAGCATGGTGCGCGGCGTGCTGGAAAGCGCCGCCGCCTTTGCCGAAGGCTCGCCCACCCGGCATGATGTGACGATGAAATAAACTTTTACGCAAAGCGCCCCGCCGGGTCTGGATGCCCGGCGGGGCGCTTGCTTTGCCTTCTTATAGGGTGCGGAGCGTTCAGCTCAGATCCTCGCCATTGGTGGCAATGACCTTTTTGTACCAGTAGAACGAATCTTTTTTATAGCGATTATAAGTGCCGTTGCCGTAGTCGTCACAATCCACGTAGACCAGACCATAGCGTTTGGACATCTGTTTTGTGGATTCACTGACAAGATCAATAAAAGACCAACATGTATACCCGATAAGATCAACAGAATCTTCCACAATGGCATCGCGCATTGCATTGATATGTTCACGATAGTAGTCAATGCGGTAGGGGTCGTGCACTTTTCCGTCAATTAACAGATCGTTGGCACCAATGCCATTTTCAACGATAAACAGGGGTTTATGGTAACGGTCGTAAAGATCGACGAGCGAAATCCGCAATCCTAATGCATCGATCTGCCAGCCCCAATCATTGGATGCGAGGTAAGGATTTTTTACGGCAGTAATCGTATTTCCGGGTGCATGAGGAAGACCTTGAGGATCCTTTGCACAGCAGGACGATGTATAGTAACTAAACGAAACAAAGTCAACAGGATTTTGCTTCATTAACAGTAAGTCCTCTGTTGTCATGGATACTTCGATGCTGTCTTTCTTCCAATGATTTAAAAGATATGCTGGATACTCACCAAAAACTTGTGTATCACTGAAAGCATAAATGCGGCGCATTTCCTGTTGCGCTTGGAGTGCATCTTCTGGTTTGCAACTATAAGGATAATAGGTCAACTTTGTCAACATACATCCAACTTGCGCACCGGGAATCATCTCATGACAAATTTTTACTGCAAGGGCACTGGCAACGAATTGATGGTGCATGGCCTGTGCTATGACAGTGTGAAAATCCAAATCATCGAACTGTTCTTTTAGAAAGCCACCGGTCGTATAAGGATGCCGCTCCATCGAATCGATTTCGTTGAATGTGATCCAGTATTTCACCTTGTTTTTGTAACGATCCACAATGGTCCGCACATAGCGTTCAAATAACTCTATCGTTTTTCGGCTGTACCAGCCACGATATTTTAAAAGAAGGTCGATGGGGGGTTCATAATGAGAAATTGTGACCAGGGGTTCGATGTTATGCTTCCGCAGTTCATCAAATACAGAATCATAATATTGTAAACCTGCTTCGTTTGGCTGCTCATCATCGCCATGAGGATAAATCCGTGACCAGGCGATGGACATCCGGAATACACGCAATCCCATATCAGCCATGAGAGCGATATCCTCTTTATAATGATGGTAAAAATCGCTGCCATGCCGCTTGGGGTAGGCGTGTTCATCAGAAGATGCCATAGCGGTACGGATGTCATCTAATGTTACTTCGTTCTGCTTTTTGTAGTCACTTAAATCGGTATGAAAATGGCTTTTAGCGCAGTCTGATACGCTTATTCCTTTTCCACCTTCGTCCCATCCGCCTTCGACCTGATTTGCCGCAGAAGCTGCGCCCCATAAAAAATTTTCCGGAAAACCACAGACCATGATGTCGCTCCTTTACTTGCTGTTCAGATCTTCGCTTTTAGCAAGGTCTTTTTTATCATGGAAGAAGATAAAGGACAGAATGAAAGAACCCACTGTAGAAATCAGAAGACCAATGATTGCATAAATCAAGTTGCGAGGGTTCCCCTCCTGGGTGAAGCAGATAAAGTTGAAAACAGAGGGGGTAACACCCAAAACGCAATCCTTGACCTGCATTGCACCCATAAAGGCACCTGCCAGACCGGAAGCGGCCATAATGCTGTACAGAACAGACTTATGCGTTAAGGTGACGCCATAAAGTGCAGGTTCGGTAATACCGAGGCTCGCAGAAAGAGAACCGGACAACGCAATATTTTTCAGAGCAGGATTTTTGGACTTCAAACCAACAGCAAGGTTTGCACCACATTCTGCGCAGTTGTGCGCCAAAGTTGCCAGTGTATACAAGGGGTCATAACCAAGTGTGGTGAAGTTGTTGATCGTAATAGGATTAAACGATTTGTGCATACCTGTAGCAACCAGAAGAGGCAGAGTGGCAGACAGGATGCCGACGGACAGAAAGCCGAGGTGGACTTGGAACCAAACGAGGAAAGAAGCCAGATAACCACCAATTGTATTGCCCAGAGGTCCAAGAATCAAAACTGTGACAGGAACAGACACAATAAATGTAATAAGGGGAACAAAAATAACTTTCAGAACTTTCGGTACAATACGATTTGCAAAACGTTCGACTACACAGCAGCACAAGGCACAAAGAATTGCAGGAAATACCTGTGTTGCATAATTGATGCTTTTGACAGTAAAGCCAAACAGTGTGGCACCGGTTTCAGAACTGACCAGGGCGGTCATATTGGGTAAAATGAGAATAGAAGTCGCACATACTGTGACGATTTTATCGCACTTCAGCTTGTCGGCTGCCGTAAAAGCGATAAGCAGGGGAAGAAAATAGAAAACGGCATCGGAAATATAACCCAGGATGGTGTAGGTGGTGGAGCTGGCAGAGAACAGCCCAAGCATGCTTCCTAAAACCAGAAGAGATTTAAGGATTCCGGCACCGGCCATGGCGGGAATCAGCGGGTAAAAAATTGCCATCAAAAATTCAACGATTTTTTTGCCAATGGATTTTACAGTGACTTTTTCGGACGCTGTCACTGCAACAGAATTTTGGTCAGCGGTGCTGCAGAGCTTTTTAGCAGCTTCATACACATAGATGACTTCACTACCAATAACGATTTGAGTTTCGATCCCGGAAATAACTTTTAAAACACCGGGGATTTTTTCAAGGGCATCGATATTTGCCAGGGAATTGTTCTTCAGTGTCAGGCGCAGACGAGTAGAGCAGTGCGCTACATTAGCAACATTCTCTTTCCCGCCCACATTGGCAAGGATCGCTTTCGCCAGCGCGCTGTAATCCGTATTTTTGTTCGCCATAAAGGGAACCTCCTCTTTTCTCTCCGGTTCACCGAATGTGACCGTAAGGCGGCCCCGGCGCAGGGTAACGGATGCAGCATCCGGCAGCTTTGCCAAGGCAGTTTCATCGGCCAGTCCGGCGTCCTTCAAGGTGATGTAAAGGGCATCGTCCTGAAATTCGCACAGGCTGGTGTTTTCTTTTCCGCCGATCAGCGGAAAAAGCTTTTTCAGAAACTTCTCACGATCCATAGGGGAAACCTCCGTTTGTGGATAGTCTATCTGTATCCGGCCCGGACGCGCGCATCTCCGGAACCGGAAACATTCAAAAAAGTTGTCAGCCGTTCTCGCGGCTCTGCACACGGTAGATGTGCAGCATCAGGTACAGCACTTCGTCACGGCTGCAATGCCAGCCGTGGCGCTGCTCAATATTCTGTGCCACGGTGCAGGCACAATGATAGATGGCAGGATATTCGCGGGAAAGCTCGTCCAGCATCTTCCCGCTGCCCTGTTCCATGGCTGCCCCGGCGGCAAGCCGCCGCACCAGAAACTGGATGTGCATGGCAAACCGGGCATAGTTGTAGCTTTCACGATCCAGCACAATGCCAAGCTCCTGCTCCACGGAGGCCGTCACTTCGTCCAGAACTTCCACAGCGGTCAGGGTGCTGGAAAGATCGCTGCCTTCCAGCTCGGCGTTAACGATGTGCAGGGCGATGCTCACGGCTTCGGACCGGGGCAGGGAAGAACCGGTGCGCAGACGCACGGTCTCCAGCGCCTGCAGGCCCAGTTCGTATTCACGAGGGTACAGGTGCTGCACATCGTAATGCAGCGGGGCTGCCAGCCGGATGCCCTGCTTTTCCCGCTGCTGTGCAAAGGCGATATGATCTGCCAGTGTGAACGGCAGGTTGGGGTTCAGCTCGGTGTGCAGGGTGATCTCGGCCTGCTCGGTAATATCTGCCGCTGCCAGAAGAGCTTCTTCCGGCAGGTTGGATAGGATTTCGTAATACTGCGGGTCTACGTCATAAAAGGTGCGGTAGACCACGGAAAGGTCTGTCAGCTCATAGGGCATCGAGTGGAAGCCTACCCCGCGGCCCAGAACGACCATCTCACGGCCGCGATTATCCTGCGCCACGGCAGCGTTATTGTTGATCTTACGCAGCAGCTTCATGGACAGCTTCCTCCTGACAGAATGTTGAAAAATACGCAATAAAAAGAAAAAACCTCCGGATGCAACTACACACGCAGAACCAACACCACACTTGTGATGCTCCGGTTGACTGCTGGTAGCGCCTCCCGAGGAGTAACGACCAGATTTATTCTCTGCTTCTATTCTAGCAGGCCGCTTAAAAAAAATCTATTCGCAGGTTCCACAAAAGAAAGCAGCGAAAATTCGACAGGATGCTTAAAATTGGGATACAACAAAAAATGCCCCGGGACAGCATGGAAAGCTGTGCCGGGGCACCGGATAAAACAGGAAAACAGTATCAGCCCAGGCAGACGCCCATGCGGCGCGCCACGCTCAGCAGCTCGCAGTTTTCGGGCACATTGCGGGTCTTACCGGCAATGTCTGCCAGACGGTTCTCGGTCACCCGGCGGTTTACCATGGCCACGGTCACGCCGTAGCGCTCCACCTCTACCAGCTGTGCGGCATAGCTGCCGAACTGGGTGGCCAGCACACGGTCGTAGGCGCTGGGGCTGCCGCCGCGCTGCATATGACCCGGGATGCACACGCGGGTCTCCATGCCGGTCTTTTTCTGCACGGCCTGTGCAATGCGGTTGGTGGCGGTGGTGCCAAGGCCGGCCTCGGCACGCTTGGCCATCCAGTCCTTGCGCTTCATGCGGGCTTCCTCGGTGTTGATGGCACCCTCGGCCACGGCAAGGATAGAGAAGTTGGACCCCTTCTTGGCGCGGCGCTCCACGGCCTCGCACACGCGGTCGATATCGTAGGGCAGCTCCGGCAGCAGAATGATGTCCGCACCACCGGCAATGCCGGAGTACAGGGTAAGCCAGCCTGCCTTGTTGCCCATGATCTCAATGCACATCACGCGGCTGTGGCTGCCGGCGGTGGTGTGGATGCGGTCGATGACGTCCGTGGCGATGTCCACAGCGGTGTGGAAGCCGAAAGTCACATCGGTGCCGTAGATATCGTTGTCAATGGTCTTGGGCAGGCCGATGATGTTCAGCCCCTCCTGCGAGAGCAGGTTGGCGGTCTTGTGGGTGCCGTTGCCGCCCAGACACAGCAGACAGTCCAGCTTTGCCGCTTTGTAGGTCTTTTTCATGGCGGCGACCTTATCAATGTTGTCGTCCTCCACCACACGCATCAGCTTGAAGGGGGTGCGCTTGGTGCCCAGAATGGTGCCGCCCAAGGTCAGAATGCCACGGAAGTCGTCCTCGTTCATTTCACGGTAGTCGCCGTTGATCAGGCCGCTGTAACCGTTGGCGATGCCCACGATCTCCACGTTATCTCCCATGCGGGCGTACAGTGCTTTTGCAACGCCGCGGATGGTGGCGTTCAGACCCGGACAATCGCCGCCAGAAGTCAGGATACCAACACGTTTTTTCATTCAAATACCCTCTTTCATTATCATTCAGGCAAAGCCGAACGGTCCGGCAAAGGGTGCCGGGCTGACCGGGGTCCTACCTTTTTATAGTATTAGAGTATTCCGAAAGGGAAGTGCTGTCAAGAGAAAAACCAAAAATTTACAAGCCTGTGTGCATCGGAAAACCGCTGCGAAAACTTTTGCAGAAAAACTGAAAAAATGGTTGACAAGCAGCTCGCCGGCGTGTATAATATCCCTTGTCAGCAACGCACGGCGCGGCTGACACAACCGAATATTGGGGATTTGCATAGTGGTAGTGCGGTAGACTCTGACTCTACTTGTGGGAGTTCGATTCTCTCATCCCCAACCAGTTACCGCAGCCGAATAAGCTGCGGTATTTTCGGGGCATAGCGCAGTTGGTAGCGCGCCTCGTTCGGGACGAGGAGGCCGTGGGTTCAAATCCCGCTGCTCCGACCAAAAAAAGCAGACACACTTTCGTGTGTCTGCTTTTTTATTTTGCGCGAACAGGCTGTAAAAACAAGTGGCTCAGAAACACCGACAGGCGTTTCTGAGCCACTAATATCATATCGTTTCCAGCAGTGCGGGCAGCTGGGCAAGGTCGTCGATGACGTAGGGACTGGCCTTTTCCAGCCGGGCGCGGGACTGGTGCCCGCCGGTGTACAGCACACAAGTTGCACCGATGGCCGCAGCCACCGCGGCATCGTGGTCGGTGTCGCCGACCATCACACAGGCCGCCGGGTCGATGCCGGTGCGGCGCAGATAGTCGGTGCCAAGCTGTACCTTGCTTACGCCGTAAATGTCCGCAAGGCCGAGCAACTCGGTAAAAAAGCCTTGCAGACCCCGGGCGGATACCTGCTCGATCAGGTAATCACGGCGGGAGGCGGAAAGCACAGCCTGCTGCCAGCCCATGCGGGTCAGCGTTTGCAGGGTGTCAACGGCGTGTGCCGTTACAGCGCAGCCGGGCACACCGGCGTTGTAGTGCTCCATAAAGCGTGCGGCAAGCTCCGGATAGGGGTGCCGCGCAAAATCGAACCCGGCACAGCGGTAGTAGTCCTCGATGGGAAAGCCGAACAGCTCCCGGTAGGCAGCCAGATCGTACCGCTGGGGGTAGCCGTGGGTCTCCAGCATCCAGTTCAGGCATTCGTGGGTAAAATCCACATCGTCCATCAGGGTACCGTTCCAGTCCCAGAAGATCATACCGTTTGGCTGCATGGAAACCTCCTTGCGTTATTCCGTCACAAACACCTTGCGCAGTGCGGCGTTGCTCTCGATCAGCTTTACCAGCACAACGCCCAGCACGGTGCAGCTGATCAGCTCGCCGATGCCAACCGAGATGCCGTTGGTGATGCAGGCCAGCCAGATGGGGGAGCTGGACGTGGGGTCCGGGAACATCACGGCGATCTCAATACCGATGATCACCGCATTGAACAGCACCGGGGGCAGGCTGGCGGCAATGGCCAGACCCTTGAAGCGCACATTGCGCAGCTTGTAGGTGACAAGGCAGGCCAGCAGGGTAGCCAGTGTGCCAAAGATCACATCCACGATGGTGGAGCCCAGCAGGTTTGCAAGGAAGCAACCCAGCACAACACCCACGATGTACTCAGCACCGAACACGGGCAGCAGGCACAGAGCCTCGGCCACACGCACCTGTACAGCACCATAGGAAAGGGGCTGCAGTGCCAGACACAGCACCACATAGATGGCTGCCACTACACCGCAGTGCACCAGCTTACGGACGGAAGAATTCTGATTCATGATAATACTCCAGCGGTTTGATTTTGACCGCACAGGAACCGCCAGCTCCTGTGGGTTTTGCCCAGCGCCGCTCGAGTGGCACCGGGGAGCCTAAAATCCTAAGTTGCTCTTTGAGGATACTGTACAAAAAAGCACAGCAGTAGGGAGTATATCACAAAATCGGACGGAATGCAACGGGAATTGGACGATTGAAAATGCCTGCCGCGCTGCTCTGGGCAGATTCAGCAGAAAGAAAGCTTTTATTATAGAGCCGAAGCTGCTGCCTGCGAAAATGGAAAAAGCTGAGCACCTGACTTTCTCGGATGCTCAGCCTTGCTGTACTTGTTTTTGCGGAGTTGCTTTTACTGTTTCTTGCGTTTTGCGGGCTTTTTCTTCCGCACGCTGTAACCAAAGGTGCCCAGCTTTTTGCCAAGGGCCAGATACTCGCCGTGGCTGTACACGATGAGATTTGCCTTGTCCAAGCACAGCTTGCCTTTTTCGTCCAGCAGGCTCTCGTCCACATCGCAGGCCACCACCTCGGCCAAAAACAGGTCGTGGCTGCCCAGCGGGATGCGCTGGGTGATGCGGCACTCCAGATTGACCGGGCTTTCCTCCAGCACCGGGCAGTCGGTCAGCACGCTGCCGGGGGCGGCGTGCAGGCCGCAGGCGGCAAACTTGTCCACCTCGCGGCCGCTCTTCACGCCGCACCAGTCAATGGCGCGCACCAGCTTTTCGGTGGGCAGATTGATGGCGAACTGCCCGCTCTCGCACAGCAGCTGATGGCTGTACCGCTCCGGGCGCACGCTGATGGATACCATGCTGGGCTGGGTGCAGATGGTGCCTGTCCAGCCGATGGTGATAAGGTTGGGCTTATCCAGCCCGCCGCAGGATACCAGTACTGGCGGCTCCGGGTTCAAAAGGGTGCTGCCCTTCCAACTTTGCTTGCTCATCCGTGATATTTCCTTTCGTAGGGAGCCCATGTGCGCTCCGAGATGATATAGCGCGGGCGGGCCTTTGTTTCCATATAGATCTTGCCGATATACTCACCGATCACGCCCAGACACACCAGCTGCACACCGCTCATAAAGCAGACGATGCAGACGGTGGAGGCCCAGCCTGCCACGCTGCTGCCCATGGCAGCGCACACGATGGCCCAGATGACTCCGATAAAGCTGACAAGGCTCACCACGATGCCCGCTCCGGTGATGATGCGGATAGGCTTGTTGGAAAGGCTGGTAATGCCGTCAAAAGCCAGCGCCAGCATCTTGCTCAGGGGGTAGTGGCTCTCGCCGGCCAGGCGCTCGTGACGCTCGTAGGTGACCACATCGTGGGCAAAGCCCACCAGCGGCACCATGCCCCGCAAAAAGATGTTGACCTCCTTGTAATCCGCAAAGCTTTCCAGCACGCGGGTGCTGATCAGGCGGTAGTCTGCGTGGTTGAACACGATATCCGCGCCCAAGGCGTTCATCACATGATAAAAGCCCTCGGCGGTGAACCGCTTGAAGAAGGTGTCGGTGTCCCGGCGGCTGCGCACACCGTACACCACCTCGGCACCGTCCAGATACTTTTTCACCATCTCGTCCATGGCGTTGATATCGTCCTGACCGTCGCAGTCGATGGAGATGGTAATGTCACAGCTGTCGCTGTGCAGTGCCTCCATCAGCCCCGCCAGCACGGCGTTCTGGTGGCCGCGGTTGCGGCTCTGGGAAATGCCGATATAGTGCTCGTCCTGTGCGGCAAAGCCTTGGATCAGTTCCCACGTTTTGTCGCGGGAGCCATCGTTGACAAAGAGCACCCGGCTTTTATCGCTGACCAGCCCCTGTGCGGTCAGACTGTGGATCTTTTCCAGAAACATGGGTGCTGTAATGGGCAGCACCTGCTCCTCGTTGTAGCAGGGGATCACGATCCAGAGTACGGGTTTGGACATTGTTTTATCGCTCCTTATTGATAAAAGTAGTCAGAGGGTCACTGCACCATCTGCTGCAAGGCATCCGGCTCCAGCAGCTTGAAGCTGCTGCGGTAGGTGTCGATGAGCCCTTCCTTCTGCATGGTGCTCAACTCCCGGGAAAGGGCGCTGCGGTCGCAGTTGAGGTAATCCGCCAGCTGGATGCGGGAGAAGGGGATGCTGAAGGTCAGGCTGTGGGCGCGGGCGGCCTCGCTGAGCAGATAGGCCGCTACCTTGGCGCGCAGGCTTTTCATCACCAGCAGGTCGATGCGGCGGGAGAGGGAAAAATATTTATCGCTGATGGTGCGCACAAGGTTCTGCACCACCCGCTGGTGGGCGGGGCTGCCGTCCGAGAGCAGCAGCCGCTCGTAGGGCAGCAGCAGCACCTCACAGGGGGCGGCAGCCAGCACGGTGACCGGGCTGGACAAGCTGGAGCCTCCCAGCACGTCCCCGAACACCCCGCCCGGCTCTACCTGGGCGATGGGAATGCGCACCCCGCCCGGTGCCGGGCGGTAGGCCTCCAGCTCGCCGGACAGCACGATGCCCACCCGGCGGCTGGGCTCCCCCGCCAGCACAAGGGCTTCGCCCTTGCCGTAGCTGCGCACACTGCCCCCCAACCGGGACAGCAGCGTGCTGAGCTCCACAGCGGAAAGCCCTGCGAACAGCGTGGTGGTTTGTAACAGCGGCAGATAATTATTCATCGCAACTCCGCAGAGAAAATAGCGTTCTCCGCAGCCTCCTGCAATTACGTTGCGCACGCAACGGTATTTTTACCCCTATTATAGTAAACTGGAACGCGCAAAGCAAATGATTTTGCAAAATTTTTCAAAAAAAGACCGGTTTCCGCTTCCCGTACCGGGGCGTGCCGGGTGTGAAAAGGAGTATTTCATGAAAAAAATCCTGTCCTTACTGCTGGCGTTCAGCCTTGCACTGAGCCTTGCAGCCTGCGGCGGCAGCGCAAGCTCTGCCGCTTCCAGCGCAGCGGTGTCCGAAGTTGCTTCCTCTGCGGCTGCTTCCGAGGAAGAAGAGACCGCAGCGCCGCTGTCTGCCACTGAGCCGCTGCGCATTGCGGGGCTGAAGGGCCCCACCACCATGGGGCTTGTCAATCTGCTGTCGATGGAGCAGGCCGGTACTGCCGCCATGGACTACGATCTGCAGCTTTACGGTGCTGCGGATGAGATCGTGCCGCTGCTCATCAAGGGCGAGCTGGACATGGCTGCAATCCCGGCTAATCTGGCGGCGACCCTGTATCAGAAAACCAGCGGCGGCATTCAGGCCGTGGCAGTGAATACCTTGGGCGTTTTGTATGTGGTGGAGCAGGGCGACACCGTCCACAGCATGGCCGACCTCAAGGGACGCACCATCCTGTCCACCGGCAAGGGCACTACCCCGGAGTATGTGCTGCGTTATCTGCTTACCGCCAACGGTCTTGACCCGGATAAGGATGTGGATATTCAGTATTATAGCGAGGCTACCGAGGTGACCGCCCAGATGGCAACCACGCAGGATGCCATTGCGGTGCTGCCCCAGCCCTATGTGACCGCTGCCGGACTGAAGGACGACACCCTGCGGGTAGCCCTTGACCTGACCGCCGAGTGGGACAAGGTGGCAGACACCCAGCTGATCACCGGTGTGACCGTGGTGCGCAAGGCCTACGCCGAGGAGCACCCGGACGTGGTAGCCGCCTTTCTGGCAGACTACGCCCAAAGCGTGAACGCCGCCAACACCGATCTGGACGGCACCGCCGCCCTGTGCGAGGAGCAGGGGGTGGTGGCAAAAGCCGCCATTGCCAAAAAGGCACTGCCCAACTGCAACATCGTCTGCCTGACCGGTGAGGAACTGAAGGCGGACGTCTCCGGTTACCTGCAGGTGCTCTACGATGCCGACCCTGCCGCCGTGGGCGGTACGCTGCCCGGCGAGGATTTCTACTGGGCAGCCCAGTAACAGCCTGAAAAAAGCATTCCATCTCCCGCCGCTCTGCCGTGGTACGCAGCGCGGCGGTTTTTGTTTCCCGGTTGCAATTCCGCTGCAAAAGTTCTACAATAGAGACACATTATAGAATATGGAGGGAAAACCTATGGCTTGCACTACCATTCTGGTCGGCAAGGCAGCATCGTACGATGGCTCTACCATGATCGCCCGCAACGATGACTCCGGCTCCGGCCATTTCACCGCTAAAAAATTCACCGTGATCCACCCGGAGGAGCTTCCCAAGACCTACCGCAGCGTCCTCTCCCATGTGGAGATCCCCCTGCCGGAGGGCGCACTGCGGTTTACCGCCATGCCCAATGCCGTGGAGGGCAAGGGCATCTGGGCAGCTTCCGGCGTCAATGCCGCCAACGTGGGCATGACCGCCACCGAGACCATCACCTCCAACCCCCGCGTGCTGGGCACAGACCCGCTGGTGGAGTATCAGCCCGCCAAGGGCGAAAAGCCTGAGGTGCCCGGCGGCATCGGCGAGGAAGATATCGTCTATCTGGTGCTGCCCTACATCCGCTCTGCCCGCGAGGGCGTGCTGCGTCTGGGCAGTCTGCTGGAGCAGTACGGTACTTACGAGATGAACGGCATCGCCTTTCAGGATGTAAACGAGATCTGGTGGCTGGAGACCATCGGCGGTCACCACTGGATCGCCCGCCGCGTGCCGGATGATGTGTATGTGGTCATGCCCAACCAGCTGGGCATCGACACCTTTGATCTGGAAGATGCCTTCGGCGCACAGGAAAACTACCTCTGCTCTGCCGACCTGCGGGAGTTCATTGCCAAGAATCACCTCGACCTTTCTTTGGACGGCGCGCTGAACCCCCGGGACGCCTTTGGCAGCCACGATGACGCCGACCACGTTTACAACACCCCCCGCGCATGGTATATGCTGCGCTACCTCAACCCCCGCACATGGGTGTGGGAGGGTGCCGACGCCGACTACACCCCCATGTCCGATGACCTGCCGTGGTGCATGGTGCCGGAGCGCAAGGTGACCCCGGAGGACATCAAGTATATGCTGTCCAGCCACTATCAGGGCACCCCCTACGACCCCTACCTGAGCTACGGCGACAAGTCCGCAAAGGGCGCGTACCGTTCCATCGGCATCAACCGCAACGACTTTATGGCGCTTTTGCAGATGCGTCCCGACCAGCCGGAGGAATCCCGCGCTGTGGAGTGGGTGGCCTATGCCTCCAACGCCTTCAACACCATGGTGCCCTTCTACGCCAACGTGGAGCGTACCCCGGAGTATCTGGCCAACACCACCGGCACTGTGTCCACCGATAACTTCTACTGGACCAGCCGTCTGATTGCCGCCATGGCAGACGCCTCCTATAATAAATCCCTCTTCCACCTCGAGCGCTACGAGGAGGCCGTGCTCTCCGCTGCCCGCGCACTGGTGAACGGGTACGATGCAAAGCTTGCCGCCGAGCCGGACGCTGCAAGCCGCGCCGCCCTGCGGGAGGAAGCCAACACCGCCATTGCCGCCATGCTGCAGGAGAAGGCCGCCGACACGCTGGATAAAGTTCTGTTTGAACTGAGCAGCCAGATGAAGAACGCCTACTCCCGCTCGGATGCCTGATGTAAACCAGCCGGAGCACCAAAACCGGTCACGACCGGTCACAGAAACGCAGAAAAGACCACCGCATACACAAGTGCGGTGGTCTTTTTGCGTGCAAAAAGCTCTTGTATCCAAGGTATTGGAAACTCTGCACAAAAATGATGAAAATTCTTTGTGAGCAAAAATGACTGAAACTGATTGATTTTGACAAGATTTTTGCTATAATAAAGATGCAAACAACCAAAACACGCCAATACCGCGCAGAAACGGTCAGGCGTGAGAAGGGAAGAAGGAAAAACACCATGCTGGCAGAGGAACGTTTTGCACTGATCTTAGAACAGCTGAACGAGAAACGCACCGTGACGGTGCAGCAGCTGTGCGAGGCACTGCACACCAGCGAATCCACCATCCGGCGCGATTTGACCGAGCTGGACCGGCAGGGAAGGCTGACCAAGGTGCACGGGGGAGCTACCCTGCCGGACAGCCGCTTTCTGGCAGACGAGCCCACCATGGAAGCCAAGGAGACACTGGCTGTGGCAGAAAAGCGCAGCATTGCCGCAGTCGCCGCAGCACTTATCACTGCCGAGGATTTTGTGTTCATTGACGCAGGCACTACCACGCTGGAGCTGGTGCGGGCGTTGACGGGTGTGGCGCTCAAGGCCACCTATGTGACCAACGGCGTGGCGCACGCCCGGCTGCTGGCGCAGAAGGGCTGTCGGGTGTATCTTCCCGGCGGGCTGCTGCGCCCTCAGACCGAAGCCATCGTGGGCGCTCCGGCAGTCAGCAGCATCCAGCAGTATAACTTCACCAAAGCGTTCATGGGTGCCAACGGCGTGGCGCTGGAGGCGGGCTTTACCACCCCGGACCCCGAGGAAGCAGCGGTAAAGGCCGCTGCCGTCCGCCGCGCCCGGGAAAGCTGGTTCCTTGTGGATGACGCCAAATTTGCTAAAATTTACCCGGCGGTCATCACGGACCTGCACGGCGGTGCCATCCTGACCAACCGCTGCCCGAACCCGAAATATAAGCAGTATACGTTCGTAAAGGAGGCAGAAGCATGATTTACACCGTTACCTTTAACCCGGCCATCGACTACGTTGTGCGTCTGGACGCACCGCTGGAGGTGGGCGCAGTGAACCGCGCCCAAGGCGAGGATTGCGTGCTGGGCGGCAAGGGCATCAACGTGTCCGGCGTGCTGGCGCAGCTGGGCTGCGAGAGCGTGGCACTGGGCTTTGTGGCCGGGGAGACCGGCGCATGGCTGGAGCGCGGTCTGGCGGCACAGGGGCTCAAGACCGACTTTGTGCATCTGGAAAACGGCATGACCCGCATCAACGTCAAGATCAAGGCCGGGCAGGAGACTGAGCTGAACGGCGCAGGCCCTGCCATCCCGGAAAGCGCTTTGCAGCAGCTGGAAGCCCAGCTGGACAAGCTGGCCGAGGGCGATATCCTCATTCTGGCGGGCAGCATCCCGGCAAGCCTGCCGCAGAGCGTCTACGAGCGACTGCTGGCGCGGCTGCAGGGCAAGGGCGTGCGCGCAGTGGTGGACGCTACCCGCGACCTGCTGGTGAATGTGCTGCCCTACCATCCCTTCCTCATCAAGCCCAACAACCATGAGCTGGGCGAGATCGTGGGCAAGGTGCTGACCAGTGACGCCGAGATCGTGGCAGCTGCCCGCACTCTGCAGGAAAAGGGTGCACGCAATGTGCTGGTGAGCATGGCCGGGGACGGAGCGCTGCTGCTGGACGAGCAGGGACAGGTGCACCGCATCGGTTGCCCCAAGGGCAAGGTGGTCAACAGTGTAGGTGCAGGCGACAGCATGGTGGCCGGTTTTGTGGCCGGGTATCTGCAAAGCCGCAGCTACGCGCAGGCGCTGCGTCTGGGCACTGCCTGCGGCAGCGCCACGGCCTTCAGCCTTGGGCTTGCCACAAAGGAAAAGATCGACGAGCTGCTGGCGCAGCTTTGATAGGATAAAGGAATAGGAGGAACGTTTATGCGCATTACCGAGTTATTTACCGCACAGTCCATTGCGCTGGACGAAGCGCTGCAGACGCAGGAGCAGATCCTGAGCCGTCTGGTGGAGCTGCAGGCTACCCACGGCAACATCACCGACAAGGAGGCTTACAAAAAGGCGCTCTACGCCCGCGAGGCCGAGGGCTCTACCTATGTGGACAACGGCATCACTGTGCCCCACGCCAAGACCAATGTGGTCACCCGTCCCAGTCTGGCCGCCCTGCGGCTGAGCACCCCGGTACAGTACAACGCTGAGGATGAAGGCGCCACCGATCTGCTGTTTGCCATTGCCGCCCCGGAAAACGGCAGCCTGCATGTGGATATGCTGGCGCGTATGATGCAGATGCTGATGAACGAGGACTTTGTGGAAAAGCTTAAAGCCGCCAAGACCCCCAAGGAGTTCTTGGAGTGCATCGACGCACAGGAGGAAGCACAGTTCGGTGCAGAGAGCTTTACCCAGCAGGCTATCCCGCAGGACGGCTACCGCATTTTGGCTGTGACCGCCTGCGTCAACGGCATTGCCCACACCTACATGGCCGCCGAGGCACTGACCAAGGCCGGTGACAAGCTGGGTCTGCCCACCAAGGTGGAGACCAACGGCTCGGACGGTGCAAAGAACATCCTGACCCGCGCCGAGATCGCCGCCTGCGATGGCATCATCGTAGCAGCGGAGAAAAAGGTGGACACCGCCCGCTTTGACGGCAAGCCGGTGCTGTTCACCCGTGTAGATGACGGCATCCATAAGCCGGAGGAACTCATTAAGAAAATCGCCCACGGCGAGGTGCCTGTGTACCATGCCGAGGGCGGTGCAGCAGCCGAGGACGACACCGCCGGTAAGGACAGCTTTGGCCGCAGCCTGTACAAGAACCTGATGAACGGCGTTTCCCACATGCTGCCCTTCGTGGTAGGCGGCGGCATCATGATTGCGCTGGCCTTCCTGCTGGATGATTACAGCATCAACCCCGCAAACTTCGGCATGAACACCCCCGTTGCCGCCTTCTTCAAGACGGTGGGCGGCGCAGCCTTCGGCTATATGCTGCCCATTCTGGCAGGCTTCATTGCCATGTCCATCGCCGACCGCCCGGGCTTGGCCGTAGGCTTTGCCGGCGGTGTGCTGGCCATGAACGGCACCAATTTCACCGACCTTGCCGCAGGCAGCACCACCGGCATCTCCGGCGGCTTCCTTGCAGCGCTGCTGGCCGGTTTTGCAGCGGGCTACATCGTGCAGTTCCTCAAAAAGATCACCGAAAAGCTGCCCGCCAGCCTGAACGGTATCCGCCCCATGCTCATCTACCCGCTGGGCGGCATTCTTATCGTAGGTGCGATGATGTGCGCCGTGAACCCGGTCATGGGCATGATCAACACCGCCATGACCGACTGGCTGAACGCACTGGGCGGCAGCTCCAAGGTGCTGCTGGGCGCCATCGTGGCCGGTATGATGAGCGTGGATATGGGCGGCCCGGTCAACAAGGCAGCCTACGTCTTTGGCACCGCAGCTCTTGCCTCCGGCAACTACGAGGTGATGGCCGCCGTCATGGTGGGCGGCATGGTTCCTCCCATCGCTATTGCCCTGTCCACCACCTTCTGCCCCCGCAAGTGGACGTTGGACGAGCGCCGCAACGGCATTGTGAACTACGTCATGGGCCTGTGCTTCGTGTCTGAGGGCGCTATCCCCTATGCAGCAGCCGACCCGCTGCGCGTCCTGCCCAGCTGCGTTGTCGGCTCTGCGGTCGCCGGTGCGCTCTCCATGACCTTCGGCTGTGCACTGCGTGCACCCCACGGCGGCATCTTCGTATTCCCGGTGGTGGATCACGCTGCGCTGTACTGCGTGGCGCTGGCTGTGGGCAGTGTGCTGGGTGCAGTGATCCTGAGCCTTGTCAAAAAGACCCAGCCCGCCGAGGCGAAGTAACAAGCCATTTTCTTTCTCCATACGGATAGTTCTTCATAAGAGCAAAGGGGACTGCCGCACACCGCGGCAGTCCCCTTTGCGTTTTGCGCAGGCACCATTTTCACAAAAAACAGGACAATATACCGCCCAAAACGGCCTATCCTGCTGGAATTGCGTTCAGCGCTTTGTTTTGCATTGCACCCCACCCCGGGCTGTGGTATACTTATATTTGTGATTTTAAAGCCCGGGTATGGTGTGCCGGGCCACCAGAGAGGAAACGAACGATGAAAATAGGATTTGACAACGACAAATATCTTGCGATGCAGTCCGAGCATATCCGCGAGCGCATCAAGAAGTTTGACAATAAGCTGTATCTGGAATTCGGCGGCAAGCTGTTCGACGATTACCACGCCTCCCGCGTGCTGCCCGGCTTTCAGCCGGACTCCAAGCTGCAGATGCTTTTGCAGCTCAAGGAGCAGGCCGAGATCGTCATCGTCATCAGCGCCGAGGATATCATCAGCAGCAAGGTGCGCGGCGACTACGGCATCACCTACGATCTGGACGTGCTGCGTCTCATCGACGCTTTTCAGGAGATGGGGCTGTATGTGGGCAGTGTGTGCGTGACCAAGTACACCGCCGCCGCCGAGGTGGAAGCCTTTGAAAAGCGGCTGAGCAGTCTGGGCATCCGCACCTTCCGCCACTACAAGATTCCCGGCTACCCCAACGATGTGGCCCGCATTGTCAGCGACGAGGGCTACGGCCGCAACGAGTACATTGAGACCGAGCGCCCGCTGGTGGTCATCACTGCGCCCGGCCCCGGCAGCGGAAAAATGGCCGTCTGCCTGTCCCAGCTGTATCATGAATATAAGCGGGGCGTCAAGGCCGGTTACGCCAAGTTCGAGACCTTCCCCATCTGGAACATTCCCCTGAAGCATCCGGTCAATCTGGCCTACGAGGCCGCCACCGCCGACCTGAACGATGTGAACATGATCGACCCCTTCCATCTGGAAGCCTACGGCGTGACCACCGTGAACTACAACCGCGACATCGAGATCTTCCCGGTGGTGAATGCGATGTTCGAGTTGATCGCAGGCCAGAGCCCCTATAAGTCCCCCACGGATATGGGCGTGAACATGGCCGGCAACTGCATCGTGGACGACGCAGTCTGCTGCGAGGCCTCCCGCAAGGAGATCGTGCGCCGGTACTACAAGTGCCTGTGCGAGCAGAAGATCACCGGCACCGCCAAGGAGAGCGAGCGCTACAAGCTGGAGCTGCTGATGAATCAGGCCGGGCTGACCATGGGTGCACGTGAGGTGGAAAAGCAGGCACACGCCCGCAGCGAGGCCACCGGCGGCGCACCGGCTGCTGCCATTGAGCTGAGCGACGGCACTGTCATCACCGGCAAGACCGGCCCGCTGCTGGGCGCTACCGCAAGCGCCCTGATCAATGCGCTCAAGTATCTGGCGGGCATCCCGCAGGAGACGGATCTGGTCAGCGCCGCTGCCATCGAGCCTATCCAGACCCTCAAGACCAACTATCTGGGTGGCAAGAACCCCCGTCTGCATACCGACGAGATCCTGATCGCCCTGTCCAGCTCTGCCGCTTCCAGCGAGCTTGCCGCAGCAGCCATGCACCAGCTGCCCAACCTCAAGGGCTGCGATGTGCACTCCACCGTGCTGCTTTCCAGCGTGGACAGCAGCACCCTGAACCGTCTGGGCATGTACCTGACCTGCGACCCCGTCTACGAGGAAGAGGATCGCAAGTACCATAAGCTGTAAAAATAAAAAGAAACTGGTAAACACCCCGGTCAGCGCCGTCAGGAGCTGACCGGGGTGTTATTGCTTGCCAGTTGTACGCAGTTGTGGTACACTTGTTCTGCTTAATTTTTATAGCAGATAGGAAAAGAGGAACAACAACATGGAACAACAACACAAGCGCAGCGCATTCTCCGGTAAGATCGGGTTCGTGCTGTCTGCCGCAGGCGCTTCGGTGGGTCTGGGCAACATCTGGCGCTTCCCGTATCTGGCAGCCAAATACGGCGGCGGCATTTTTCTGCTGGTATACATTCTGCTGGCAGTCACCTTTGGCTATACCATGATCGTGGCCGAGACCGCGCTGGGCCGTATGACCCACAAAAGCCCGGTCAGTGCCTACGCCCACTTCGGTAAGGGCAAGGGAATCCGGTTCGGTGGTTGGATCAACGCCATCATCCCCATTTTGATCGTGCCGTATTATTCGGTCATCGGCGGCTGGGTCATCCACTATCTGGCCGAGTATCTGTGCGGCCGCGGCAGTAATCTGGCAGCAGACGGCTACTTCTCCGCCTTTATCACCAACGGCTTGCAGGCAGAACTAGCCTTTTTGCTGTTCAGCCTGTTCACGCTGGGCATTGTCTTTGCCGGTGTGCGCAACGGCGTAGAGCGCGTCTCCAAGGTGATGATGCCGGTGCTGGTGGTGCTGTCGCTGGTCATTGCGGGCTACTCTGTCACCCGTCCCGGTGCACTGGCGGGTGTGAAGTATTTTCTGGTGCCCAACCCCAAAAACTTCTCTTGGATGACCGTGGTCACCGCCATGGGGCAGATGTTCTATTCTCTGTCCATTGCCATGGGCATTCTGGTCACCTTCGGCTCCTATATGAAGAAGGACGTCTCTATCGAGGAGTCCACCGAGAACGTGGAGGTGTTTGATACCGCCATTGCCATCATGGCGGGTCTGATGATCATCCCGGCGGTGTTCGCCTTCTCCGGCGGCGACCCGGACACCCTGCAGGCCGGTCCTGCGCTGATGTTCATCACCATCCCCAAGGTGTTTGCCAGCATGGGTCTGGGCACCGCTGTGGGTGTGCTGTTCTTTGTGCTGGTGCTGTTTGCTGCCATTACCAGCTCCATCGCCCTGACCGAGAGCGCCGTCTCCACCTTTGAGGACGAGCTGGGCTGGGACCGCACCCGCTCCACCGTGCTCATCGGTGCCATTATGGTGGCGCTGGGCAGCCTGTCGGCATTGGGCTACGGCCCGCTGGCCGGGGTGACCGTGTTCGGGATGCAGTTCTTGGACTTCTTCGACTTTTTGACCAACTCGGTCATGATGCCTATTGCAGCCATTGCCACCTGCCTGCTGGTGTCCCGCGTCATCGGCGTGGAGCAGATCGCACAGGAGGTGGAGCAGGGCGGTCAGCGCTTCCGCCGCAAGCCTGTGTTCAATTTTATGATCCGCTGGCTGTGCCCCATTTTTGCAGCCATCATTCTGGCAAGCTCGGTGGCAAATGCCTTTGGCTGGATCGCCATGTAAACCCAAAACAGTATTTCCGGCAGCAGAACGCAAGTTTTTAACAGTAAAAGCAGGACAAGGGGGCCCTTATGAAAATGGAAACCTTGAAGCAGCAGATCCTGACAGCAAAGGGTGACGTGCGGGCAGAGCTGGTGCTGAAAAACGCCCGGGTCATCAACGTGTTCACAAACGAGATCGAGCAGGCCGATGTAGCCATCCGTCAGGGGGTCATCCTTGGCGTGGGGCACTATACCGGCGAGACTGAGCTGGACTTGCAGGGCAAGTATGTCTGCCCGGGGCTTGTGGATGGGCACATCCACATTGAAAGCTCCATGCTCTGCGGCCCGGCCTTTGAACAGGCGGTGCTGCCCCACGGCACCACGGCGGTGGTCACCGACCCGCACGAGATCTCCAATGTAGCCGGTACGGCGGGGCTGGATTTTATGCTGGAAACTACCAAAGATCTGGCGCTTTCGATCTACTTCATGCTGCCCTCCTGCGTACCTGCCACCGGGCTGGATGAGTCCGGCGCGGTGCTGGAAGCAGAGCAGCTGCGCCCCTACTATCAGCAGCCCCGGGTACTGGGGCTGGCTGAGCTGATGAACTCCTACGGCACAGTGCGCGCAGACGAAAAGATCCTGCAGAAGATCTGCGACTGCACCGCTGCGGGTAAACGCATCGACGGGCACGCGCCCTTCCTCAGCGGGGAGGAGCTGAACGCCTATGTCGTTGCCGGGGTACAGTCTGACCATGAGTGCTCAGATATCCATGAAGCCATGGAAAAGCTGCGGCGCGGGCAATACATCATGGTGCGGGAGGGTACCGCAGCCCAGAACATGGAAAGCCTGCTGCCCCTGTTCCGGGAGCCCTATTGCAGCCGCTGTATGCTGGTGACCGACGATAAGCACCCCGGAGACCTGTTGCAGGGCGGGCACATCGACTATATCATCCGCAAGGCCATTGCTGCCGGGGTAGACCCGGTGGTGGCAGTGCGGATGGGCACCCTTGTCCCGTGTCAGTACTTCGGTCTTGCGCACAGCGGCGCGGTAGCTCCCGGTTACACCGCTGACCTGATCGTACTGTCGGATCTGGAACAGTTCACGGTGGAGCAGGTGTACAAAAAGGGCAAGCTGGTGGCGCAGCAGGGCAGAATGCTGCACCCCGCCGCCCTTACTGTGGACAAGGCACGCTTTGCGAGGGTGTTCGATTCCTTCAACATGGATGAGATCACCCCGGAGCAATTGCAGCTGAAGCAGACCGGCACCCGGCAGCGCGTGATCTGCCTGACCCCGCACGCCCTGCTGACCACGGAAAAAATCGTTCCGTTCTGCCAGCACCCGGGCACAGCGCCCGGCGTGGATGTGGCGCAGAAAATCGTCAAGCTGGCGGTGTTCGAGCGGCATCACCGCTCCGGCCATGTGGGCTTGGGCTTTTTGGGTAACTACGGGCTGCAATGCGGCGCGGTGGCTTCCAGCATCGCCCACGACTCCCACAACCTCATCGTGGCGGGTACCAACGATGCCGACATGGTGCTGGCGGGCAACACGGTGCGCAAAAATAAGGGCGGCCTTGCCTTTGCACTGAACGGACAGGTGGTAGGGGAGCTGCCGCTGCCGGTGGCAGGGCTTATGAGCACCGAGAGCGCCGAATCCGTGGAGGAAAAGCTGCAGGCGCTCAAGGCGGCACTGAAAGCCCACGGCATCTCGGAGGACATCGACGCTTTTATGACCCTTGCTTTTGTAAGCCTGCCGGTCATCCCGAAGCTGCGGCTGAACACCTACGGCATCGTGGATGTGGATGCCCAGCGGATCGTCCCGGCCGTGTTCTGAGAACATGGTCTGAGAGGAACGGCCTTTAAACCTGACGTTTTGATCGCAATGCCGGACAGTCTGCGGGCTGTCCGGCATTGCGTTTTACGGCAAGAGGACTCTTGACTTTTTGCCACAGAACCGGTATGTTGATACTGTCCGTTTGACACACAGCATTGCATTTATAATACAAGGAAACTTTATGGAAAAACACAGTATACCCTCTTTGCAGATCACCGACCGCTTTGGCGCGCAGACGGCCTTTGCCAGCCTGCGTCTGCCGGACGGCACCGAAGCCACCGTACCGGCAGAGCACGCCGCCGCTATCTATGTAAACGAGCAGCCTGCCTTCCGGGTGGTATGCACCCCGGCGCTGCTGCCGCAGCTGGCTTTGGGGCGGCTGCTCACCGAAGGATGGATCGCGTCTGCAGACGAGGTGGAGCAGATCGCCGTCTGTGCCGAGGGCGCAAAGGTGCAGGTATATCTGCGCCACCCGCTGCCCACTCGCCGCGCCGCCGCGCAGGAGGTTGCCAGTTGCTGCACCGATAATATTGTGCTGGGCAGCCCGGTGGAACTGCAGCCCCTGCACCCCGTGCCCGGGCTGGATTTGCAGCCGGAATGGGTGGAGCGCCTGACCGCCGCCATGCACGCCGGTCTGCCGCTGTACCGCGCCACCCGGGCGGTGCACAGCTGCTTTGTGCTGCACAAAGGGGAAATTGTTTTTGCCTGTGAGGATCTGGGACGGCACAACGCGCTGGATAAGGCGGTGGGCTGCGCGGTGCTGGCAGGACTGCCGCTGGCGGAATGCGTGCTGTACACCAGCGGCCGGGTGCCGCTGGATATGGTGCGCAAGGCCATCCGCGCCGGGGTGCCGGTGCTGGTAAGCAAAAGTATGCCCACCGTGCAATCCGCAGAGCTTGCAGCAGAATACGGCCTGCAGCTGGTGTGCGGGCGCAAAATCCCTAAAGTTTAAGCAAATATTACAAAAACAATAGTTACAAAACGGAAAAGCCTGTCTGTTTCTGTTGACATACTCCGCGCACGCATGTTAATATATTATCGAAGAGACCGCTCCGCTGTTGCAGCAGCCAGAGCGGCCTCAATTGTTGTCCGGGGTTACCCGGCAAAATAAAAAACAGGCAGGTGATAACATGAAGCAGGCAACCAACCCGTTTGCGCCCGTACCGCTGTGGCGCAAGCGGCTGCCGGGCTATGCAGCCATGGGCGTTGCGACCATCGCCTTGGCGGTCGGTCTGACCACCTTGCAAAGCGCACGCACCACGGTTGCCGGTACCCTGCTGCCGGTGTCGGAGGCGGATGCAGCCACCTACGGCATCAGCGCAGTGTACCAGCTCGACGATGGCAGCTACCGCGTGGAGGGCTCTCAGAAGGGCTTCCAAAGCGATGTGCAGGCTGCCGTGACCATTGACGCCGAGGGCAATGTTTCCGCAGTAGAGATCCTCTCTCAGGACGAAACGGAAAGCCTTGGCGGTCAGTGCGTCAACCCGGAGTTCACGTCCCAGTATCAGGGCGCAGCTCCCTTCACGCTGGCAGGCAAAAGCTACACCGTAACGGATCCCGTTACCGGTGCTGCCTATGCCGCTGCCGGTGCAACGGAGGAGCAGCCCGCTGCTGCCGGGGATTTTGACCCCGCACAGTGGCGCACCTTCGATACCTCTCCCGAGGCCGAGGCGACCCGCAAGATGTATGCTGCGGGGCTTACCCTCTCGGCACTAAATGGAGAGCCCTTGGACGATGAACTGGCTCCGCCGCTGGATTCCAGCGCAGAGGCCGTGGCACGGCGCAAGCTGTACGCAGCCATGCTCAGCAAGAGCGCACTGGACGGCGAGCCGATGGCGATCCCCTTTGCGGATCTCTCGGCAGAAGAGCAGTCCAAGGCGCGTCTGGAGCAGGCCAGCCTGACCACCACCGGCAATGCGTCCGGTGCCGTCAGCGCAGACCTGACCGAGGTGGACGCCCTTTCCGGCGCGACCATCACCTCTTCGGCTGTGACGACCATCGTCAACAACTCGTATTTCTATGTGACCGGGGTGCTCTGCGCAGAGTGACCTCAACGGAGGAATGGAACCTATGGCAAAAACTGATTTCCTGACGGCTGACATGACCCGCCGTCAATTCATGAAGATCTCGGGCAAGAGCCTTGCAGGGCTCACCCTGTCCGCTTCCATGCTGTCCCTGTTCGGCTGCTCTCAGCAGCAGGTGGATTCCGGCGCAGTGGCCACCTGGGCACTGCCGCAGGGTCTGCTGGTGGTCAACGCAGACCTGTGCACCGGCTGCCAGCGCTGCGAGATCAACTGCACCCTGACCAACGACGGTGTGTGCTCCTCTTACATCAGCCGCGTCAAGATCCAGCGCCGCCTGAATCTGGACGGTGCCGGCAACGGCCTGCTGTCCGGCACCGATAACTGCTTTGTCTACTTCCCGGACACCTGCCGCCAGTGCGAGGACCCCGCCTGCGGCAACGCCTGCCCGCAGAAGGCTATTACCACCGACAGCCGCGGCATCCGCGTAGTGGATACCGACAAGTGCATCGGCTGCGGTGCCTGCCATGAGGCCTGCCCGTGGCATATGCCCACCGTCAACCCCGAGACCGGCAAGTCCTCCAAGTGCATCGCCTGCGGTGCCTGCGTGGCAGGCTGCCCGTCCGGCGCTCTGTCCATCGTGGATTGGGATGCCGTTACCAGCGCAGCACAGGCTGCATACTTGGATCTGTAAGGAGGAACTACAATGGCTGAAAGTTATGGCTGGGCAGGCAAGATCCTGCGCGTCAACCTGACCACCGGCGAGATCACTACGCAGGATGACGAAAAGTACCATAAGTATATCGGCGGTATGGGCATGGCCTACCGCATTATGTATGAGGAAGCGCCCATGGAGCTGGACCCCTATGACGAGAAGGCTCTGGTCATCTTTGGTGTCGGCCCCCTGACCGGCGCAGGCGTGCCCTGCTCCGGCCGTATGAACGTGACCTTCCGCTCCACCTGGTCCAAGGGTCACTCCATTATCGACGCTCACATGGGCGGCCACATCGGCTCCATGCTGAAGTATGCCGGTTACGACGGCATCGTTGTCAGCGGCATCTCCGAAAAGCCCGTTTACCTGCGCATCGAGGACGGCGCGGTCTCTCTGGAGGACGCAACCGAGATCTGGGGCAAGGGCACCTTTGCTGCCAACAAGTGGATGGTAGAGCAGAACGGCCGCGAGTTCGAGACCGCTTCCATCGGCCCTGCCGGTGAGAATCTGGTGGACTACTCCACCCTGAACACCAGCTTCGGCAACTCCGGCGGCGCCGGTCTGGGCGCTGCCATGGGCAACAAGAAGCTGAAGGGTCTGGCTATCCGCGGTACCGGCAGCGTCAAGGTCGCTGACCCCAAGAAGGTGCTGGAGCTCTCCAACTACATGATGGGCAACCTGATCGGCGGCAACAACAACCACAACGTGCCCGCACAGCCCCAGAGCTGGGCAGAGTACAGCGCCACCTCCGGCAAGAACCGCTGGTCCGGCGCGCCCGGTCGTATGTGGAAAAAGGCTCCCGGTGGCCCTGTGGATACTGGCGAGCAGCCCTACAACGATATCAACAAGGTGGCTCTGCGCTGCTTCAAGGGCTACTTCGATTTCGGCGCTCCCGCTGCCGAGTACACCGTGAAGAACGGCGGCTGCTCCTCCTGCCCCATCCGCTGCTACACGGAGTATGATGTGGATCCGCTGGCAGATTACGATCTGCCCACCCACAACTCCAACACCTGTATGCCTGTGCTGTACGGCACCCGCGTCTACCCGGACGGCGTGCACGACTTCAAGTACGAGGGCGACGGCACCATGGTCATCAATCTGGCATGGTCTCATGCTGTGGACGACATGGGTCTGTGGGACAACTACGGCAACCTGAACCGCGATCTGCAGTGGATCCTGCGGATGCCGCGCGAGGAGGCCACCAAGTACATCAGCGAGGCCGAGTACGACTCTCTGCCCTGGGAGTGGGAGAAGGCCGGCGATCCCCGCTGGGAGGTCGAGCTGATCCGCCGCATGGCTTACGGCGAGGGCGACCTGTCCGTCATCGCCAAGGGCACGCTGGCCATGATGGAAAAGTTCGGCCTGCCCAAGAGCTGGCTGGACCGCGACGACGGCGCTACCAACTCCAACCTGATCTACAACGGCTTCCCCAACCACCACGGCCCTGCTGAGGCATGGCAGGTTGGTATGCTGTACAACCTCGTCTACAACCGTGACTGCATGATCCACGAGATCGTCTGCGAGACCGGTTCCGGTGCTCCCTATGAGGTGACCAAGAAAGTCATGGAGGACTTCTTCGGCGAGGGCTGCTACGATAAGGCCAAGGCCTACACTCCCATCAACGAGAACAAGGCAAAGCTGGCTGCCTACTGCGTCAACGATAAGAACTTCCACGACTCCGCTACCCTGTGCAACTGGATGTGGCCCATGACCCAGTCTCCCTCCAAGGAGCGCGACTACCACGGCGATCTGGACCTGCAGGCAGACTTTATGACTGCTGTTACCGGCGAGACCTATACCCAGGCCGGTCTGCAGGAGGACGGCGCCCGCATCACCCAGATGCTGCGCGCGATGACCGCCATCAGCTTCCAGCAGAACTGCGGCAGCGCAAACCTGCGTCAGGAGCACGATGCCATCTGCGATTGGGTGTTTGATAAGGACCCCGACTTCAAGGCATTTGAGGAAGGCACCACCAAGCTGGACCGCGCCGACATGGAGAAGGCAAAGGATCTGTTCTACGACATCTTCGGCTGGGACCGCACCACCGGTGTGCCCACCCGCGAGACGCTGGAGAAGTATGATCTGGCTGACATGGCCGATGATCTGGAAAAGCGCGGCATCTACGCACAGAACACCGCAGCAGCTGAATAAATCCCATAGAAAGAGGAAAGACCGTCATGTTGTTTGGCAGACGTAAACCCGGCTACACCACCACGGTGGATGGCAGCGTAGACCCGGAGCAGGCCGTTCTGGAACTGCAAAAGGCAGAACTGGCCGCCAAGAAAAAGCCCAAGGCAGAGGTGTTCGACATCGACGCCGCAAGCGAGACTGCCCGCCGCCTGAAGGAGACCGGCAGCACCTTTGACGGCAGCGCCGCCAAGACCGGTGAAGATGTGATCGCCGCAGTGGAGCGAGAGACCGCCGAGCTTGCCGCAAAGCAGGCTGCCGAGGCCGCACCCGAAGCCGCCGAAGCTGCGCAGCCCAATGCTGCAAAGCCGGAACTGCTGGATTTTCTGGCCGGTGAGCCGGAAGCGGAAAACGATCCCTTTGCAGATCAGCCCACCAAGACCGCCCCGGAGCTGCCGGAGCTGACCCCTGCACAGGAGCTGGCCGGTTACATCCGTGCCCGCTCTGCGGCTGCGCTGATTACCCCCCACGCTTTGCTGCTGGAGGAAGTGGAAAACGCCGACGAGCTGCTGGCGCAGATGCCCGCAGACCCCCAGTGCACCGATATCGTCACCCGCGCGGGCGCAAAGGACACCTACTACTATTCCAATGCCAACATGAGCGATAACTACGCCATGATCGCGCAGCTCATCGAGGACAAGGATCTGTGTGTGATGTTCGCCGAGATGGTGCGGTTCAACGCCCGCATCTACCCCAGCGCCACTCCACTCAAGTACTTCCAGCGCTCCCCCTACGGCCTTGCGCCGGAGGTCATCGAGCAGACATGGAAGGCTATGCAGGAGAACCCCGCCTATGCCGATATCGAGGAGCTGACCAACAACCAGAACGAGCGGTTCCTCTTTTCCACCAAGCACCTCACCCGCCGCTACGCCAAGGCTATCAGCGACGTGGACGATTTCTGCGATTAAACCATAAACTACAATTGAATCAGGGTATAAGAGCTTCTTTGAGCAAAGGCGTCTAAACTCCCACAAAGAGCAGGACACCGCGCCGCAATGCTGCACCCGCAAGGGCGAGCATTCAAGGGTGGCGGGGGAAACCCCACCGCCTTCCCGCAGAAGAAACGCTGCAATTTGAAAAAAAGAACTCCTCCCATCTTCACAGGTGCTTTTTGGCTGTGTGCTGCCGCTGCAAGGGCGGCGCATAGCCAAAGGCTGCCACCGGCGTAGCAGACTGCAAACTGCCGCAGCCGGTTTTGTGGGGATATTCTGCGGAGGCGTTTTGATTTTCCGGTCAAGACGTCTCCGCTTCTTTTTCACCTGCCTTTTTTGAAAAAAGAATACCCCTGCCGGTGCCCCGTCTGAGCCATAGCAGAAGGGGAGAGCGGCGGGTCTATGGAGGAAGTTATAATGAACCAGCCTTTCTGCTCCCCCGTCAAGGCGCTGCGCAGCGTGCTGGACGCGGCAGCGCTTCTGCCTTCTCCGTCCCCGGAGATCATCCCGCTGGAAGCCGCCTGCGGGCGCATTGCGGCCGGGGACCTCTGCGCCCGGATGGACCAGCCCCCCTTTGACCGCAGCCCGCTGGACGGCTACGCCCTGCACAGCACGGATACCGCCGGTGCAAGCCGGGAGACCCCGGTCACCCTGCCGGTGATGATGAAGCTTTACGCGGGCGATGCTCCGGCTGCGGCGCTGCCCGCAGGGTGCGCTGCCCGCATCATGACCGGAGCTCCCCTGCCGGAAGGCGCGGACTGCGTTTTGATGCAGGAACTGACCGACAGCGGCGAAGAGACCGTACAGCTCTATGCTGCCGTAAAACCGCTGCAAAACGTCGTGTTCCGGGGGGAAGATGTAGCCGCCGGTGCGGTCATCGCGCCCGCCGGGACGGTGCTCACCCCCGCCCATCTGGGCGTGCTGGCCGGGCAGGGCTACGCCGAGGTAACCGTCTGCCGACCGCTGACCGTGGGCATCCTTTCCACCGGCAGTGAGCTGCTGGCACCCGGCGCACCGTGGGCACCCGGTAAAATTTACGATGCCAACGGCATCCAGAACGCCGCCCGGCTGCGTCAGCTGGGCTTTGCCGTGGAACGGCAGCAGTGCTCCGACGACCCGGAGGTCATCACCGGTAAAATGCAGGAGCTGCTGACCCGCTGCGATGCCGTCATCACCAGCGGCGGCGTCTCCGTAGGGCAGAAGGACTACTTGCCCCTTGTGCTGGAAAAGCTGGGTGCACAGCTGCTGGTAGAGGGCGTAGCCCAGAAGCCCGGCAGCCCTATGCTGGCGGCAACGCTGGGCGGCAAGCTGGTGCTCTGCCTGTCCGGCAACCCCTTTGCCGCCGCCGCTACGCTGGAGCAGTACGCCATCCCCGCGCTGCTGCGCGCCGCCGGACGCCGGGAGGAGAGCTGCATCCCCACCCGCACCGTCTGCACCCTGACCAATGGCTTTTCCAAACCCAGCAAGGGCAACCGCTACCTGCGGGCGACTGCCTGCGGCGGCAAGGTGACCCTGCCCGGCGCGGGCAACACCGAGGCGCACTCCTCCGGTGCGCTGTCCGCCATGATGGGCTGCAACTGTCTGGTGGAGATCCTCGCCGGCAGCGGGCCGGTAGAACCCGGTACAGAAGTGGAGGTGCTTTGCTTTGTACAGTGAACAAAAACAGGCACTGGCCGAGACACAGGCGCTCAAGCGCCCGGCGGTGCTGGCGGTCAGCGGGGTGCACAACAGCGGTAAGACCACTCTGCTGGAAAAGCTGCTGCCCGTGCTGCGCAGCCGCGGACTGAAGGTTGGCGTCATCAAGCACGACGGCCACGATTTTACCCCGGACGTGCCCGGCACCGACAGCTACCGTCTGCGGGAAGCCGGTGCCGAGGGCGTGGCGGTCTACTCCGGCACGCGCTATCTGCTGACCGAGGAATTCCGCCTGACCGAGCAGGACCTGCTTGCCCTGTTCGAGCGTCACGGCTACGACCTCGTGCTGCTGGAGGGGTTCAAGTCCAGCGGCTGGCCGAAGATTGAGGTGGTGCGCAGCGCCATTTCGGATGCGCCCGTCTCCTTCCAGCCGCTGGCGGTGGTGGGGGATATCCCCGGCGCAGATTTTGACCTGAACGATATTCCGGCACTGGCAGACTGGATCGAAGCCCAAATGCCCGCGCTGTAAGGAGAATGCCACCATGAAACTGATCCGTACTGTTGACGCTGCAGGGCAGGTGCTCTGCCATGATATCACCCAGATCATCCCGGGCGAGTACAAGGATGCCCGCTTCCGCAAGGGGCACGTCATCCAGCCCGAGGACATCCCTGTGCTGCTTTCCATCGGCAAGGAAAACCTCTACGTCTGGGAAAAGCACCCCGGCATCCTTCACGAGGACGAGGCCGCTGCCCTGCTGTACAAGGCCGCTGCGGGCAAAAATATCCACGGCACTGCGCCGAAAGAAGGGAAGATCGAGCTGATCGCGGACTGCGACGGCCTGTTGAAGATCAACCGCAAGGCGTTGATGGCCGTGAACAGCACCCCGCAGATGATGATCGCCACCATCCACGGCGACCTGCCGGTGAAAAAGGGGCAGAAGCTGGCCGGTACCCGCATCATCCCGCTGGTCATCGAGCAGGAGAAGATGGACGCCATGCAGGCTGCCGCCGGGGCAGAGCCTATCCTGAACGTGCTGCCTATGCAGGCCAAGAAGGTGGGCATCATCACCACCGGCAGTGAGGTATTCAAGGGACGCATCGAAGATAAATTTACTCCCATCCTGCAAAGCAAGCTGGCGGTCTACGGCTGCGAGATGGTTTTCCATAAGGTCTGCGATGACGACCCCGCCGGGATCACCGCTGCCATTTTGGAGGCCAAGGCCGCAGGGTGCGAGCTGATCTTTACCACCGGCGGCATGAGCGTGGACCCCGACGACCGCACCCCGCTGGCCATCAAGAACACTGGGGCGGACATCATTACCTACGGCGCACCGGTGCTGCCGGGAGCCATGTTCCTTGTCAGCTATCTGGACGGTGTGCCGGTGTGCGGCCTGCCCGGGTGTGTGATGTACGCCAAGCGTACCATCTTTGACCTGCTGCTGCCCCGTCTGCTGGCCGATGATCCCATCACCGCTGAGGATATCGCCCGTCTGGGCGAGGGCGGCCTGTGCCTGAACTGCGAAGTGTGCCACTGGCCGAACTGCGGCTTTGGGCACTGCTGAAACCCTCTCAGTCAAAGCCTTTCGGCTTTGCCAGCTCCCCCGAAGGGAGAGCTTTACTAAGGTGAAAAAATAATATGAGTGAAAATAATCTGACACATTTTGATGCCGCCGGGAACGCCGTGATGGTGGATGTGAGCGCAAAGCCCGTCACCACCCGGGAAGCTACTGCACACGGCATTATTACCATGAACGCTGAGGCCTTTGCCGCCGTGCAGAGCGGCACCGTGAAAAAAGGCGATGTGCTGGGCGTGGCGCGCATTGCGGGCATTATGGCCACCAAACGCACCAGTGAGCTGATTCCTCTGTGCCATCCGCTGCCCCTGACCAAGGTGGGCATCGAGTTCCGTCTGCTGCCCGAACGGCAGGCGGTAGAAGCCCTGTGTACCGTCAAGACCAGCGGTGTGACCGGCGTGGAGATGGAAGCCCTGACCGGCGTTTCCACCGCGCTACTGACCATCTACGATATGTGCAAGGCCGTGGATAAGGGCATGGAGCTGGGCGAGATCCATCTGGTGGAAAAGACCGGCGGCAAGAGCGGCCACTACATCCGGGCGGAGGGCGGCTATGTTTGATCGTTACCAGCGCGAGATTCATTATCTGCGCCTGTCGGTGACCGACCTGTGCAACCTGCGCTGCCGCTACTGTATGCCGGACGGCGTGGAAAAGCTGGAGCGGGAAGCCGTGCTGACCTACGAAGAATTTCTGCGCTTGGCTGCGCTGTTTGCCCAGTGCGGCATCGACACCGTGCGGGTGACCGGCGGCGAGCCGCTGGTGCGCAAGAACGTGGCGCAGCTGGTGGCAGGACTTAAAGCGACCCCGGGCATCCGCCGGGTCACCCTGACCACTAACGCTGTGCTGCTGGCAGAGCAGCTGCCCGCATTGCTGGACGCCGGGTTGGACAGTGTGAATATCAGTCTGGATACCCTGCGCCCGGAGGTATTCCACCAGATCACCGCCCGGGACGATTTTGCCGCCGTGCAGGCGGGCTTGCAGGCGGCGCTGGAAAGCGGCCTGCCCGTCAAGCTGAACTGTGTGCCGCAGGCGGGCATCAACGAGGGCGAACTGGAACAGCTCGCTGCACTGGCAAAGGACAACGCCCTGCAGGTGCGGTTCATTGAGATGATGCCCATCGGCTACGGCGCTGCCATGCCCTGCATCTCCGGCCCGGAGCTGCGGGCGCGGTTTGCCCGGCGCTGGCCGGAGCTTGCGCCCCTTTCCACTGCGCAGGAGCACGCTTTAGGCGACGGCCCGGCGGTGTACTACACCGTGCCGGGCTGGCAGGGCAGCATCGGCTTTATTGCAGCGGTGCACGGCAAATTCTGCGCTTCCTGCAACCGGGTACGGCTGACAAGTCAGGGCTTTTTGCGCCCCTGCCTTGCCAGCGAGACCGGGTGCGACCTGCGCGCACTGCTGCGCGGCGACGCGGACGATGCGCAGCTGCTGACCGCTATCCGGGAGACCATCTGGGCAAAGCCCCGGGAACACCATTTTAACGATAGTTCCATGCCCGCTACCCGCGGGATGTATCGCATTGGAGGATAAATAACTATGGGTAAGCTTCTGGCAATCTGCACCAGCCCCAAGCGGGGCACCGTAAAAACCGAGGTACCCAGCGCCGTTTTGACCCCGGAATGGGGCATCGTGGAGGACGCCCACGGCGGCAACTGGCACCGTCAGGTCAGTATGCTCAGCGCCGAAAAAATTGAGGCCTTCCGCAAGAAGATCTGGGTGGACTACGGTGCCTTCGGCGAAAATCTGGTCATCGAGGGCTTCGATTTCCGCAATCTGCCGGTGACCAGCCGGTTTGCCATCGGGGATGTGGTGCTGGAAATGACCCAGATCGGCAAAGAATGCCACAACGACTGTGTCATCAAGCAGCAGACCGGCGAGTGCATCATGCCCCACGAGGGCGTGTTCGCCCGGGTGCTCACCGGCGGCGAGATCCATGTAGGGGATGAGGTGACCCTGCTGCCCGCACTGGAAAACCCGCCCCTGCGCGCTGCCGTCATCACCCTTTCCGATAAAGGCAGCCGTGGTGAGCGGGAGGATAAAAGCGGCCCGCTGATTGTGGAAATGCTCACCGCTGCAGGCTATGTGGTGGAAGAGACCATGATCCTGCCGGACGAAGCCAAGGCGCTGAAAGCGCAGCTCATCCGCATGGCAGACGGCCGTCAGGTGAACCTTGTGCTCACCACCGGTGGCACCGGCTTCTCCCCCCGGGACATCACCCCGGAAGCCACCTGCGCCGTTGCCGACCGCAACGCCCCCGGCATTGCCGAAGCTATGCGCTATCACAGCCTGAGCATCACCCCGCGCGGGATGCTGAGCCGTGGCGTCAGCGTGCTGCGCGGCAAGACCCTGATCGTCAACCTGCCGGGCAGCCCCAAGGCAGTGCAGGAGAACCTCGAGTACATTCTGCCCAGCTTGGAGCACGGGGTACGCATTGCTGCAGGTCTGGACGGCGAGTGCGCCCGTAAGTAAGGGCTCCTGCCCTGCTTTCCTTTACGGGGCGTAGAAATATACTATTTTTTCACTTAAAGTGAGGAGAAACAGAGATGAACGACCATCGCATTTCCCGTCGGAGCTTTCTGGCCGCTGCCGGTATGACCGGTGCAGCCGCTGCCCTCACCGCCTGCGGCGGTGCTGCTTCCAGCGCAGCATCGTCCGTGGCTTCCTCTGCCGCCGCTTCCTCGGAAGCAGCACAGAGCGTGGAGTTGATCGTGTTTGCCGCCGCCTCCCTCACCGAGACACTGAATGCTATCGGTGAGAGCTACACGGCAGAGCACCCGGAGGTGACCTTCCGTTTCAACTTCGACTCTTCCGGCACCCTCAAGACCCAGATCCAGGAGGGCGCGGATTGCGATCTGTTCATCTCTGCCGGTCAGAAGCAGATGAATCAGCTGGACATCACCGCTTCTACCGATGTGAACAAGGATGGGCTCGACTTTGTGGATGCCGACAGCCGCGTGAACCTGCTGGAGAACAAGGTGGTGCTCTGCGCGCCGGAGGGCAGCGACAAGGGCATTGACAGTTTTGACGCACTGGCCGAGCATCTGAAGGCGCAGGATATCCTGTTCTGCATGGGCAACAGCGATGTGCCCGTGGGACAGTATACCCAGAAGATCCTTACCTACTACCAGTTGGACGAGGCTGCGCTGGCTGCTGCGGGCGTGATCACCTACGGCTCCAACGTCAAGGAGGTGACCACACAGGTCACCGAGGGCAGTGTGGATGCAGGTGTCGTTTACTGCACCGATGCGTACAGCGCCGGTCTGACCCCCGTGGACGAGGCCACCAAGGAGATGTGCGGTCAGGTCATCTACCCCGCCGCCGTACTGAAGGCCGCCCCCAACGCCGAGGCTGCCAAGGAGTTCTTGGCTTACTTACAGACCGACAAGGCCATGACCGTGTTCGAGGGTGTGGGCTTCAGCGCCGTATAAAGGAGCAGACATGGACTGGTATCCGTTGTGGAACAGCCTGCGCATTGCTTTGATCAGCTGCGCAGCGGTGTTCTTTCTTGGCATTTTTGCAGCCTACTATATTGCCCGTCTGCCCCGGATGGTCAAGGGTGTGCTGGATGTGCTGCTCACCCTGCCCATGGTGCTGCCGCCCACGGTGGTGGGCTACTTTCTGCTGCTGCTCTTCGGCGCAAAGCGGCCGCTGGGCATCTTTTTCATGCAGCATTTTGGTGTAAAGCTGGTCATGAACTGGTACAGCGCCATCTTTGCCTCCATCGTGGTGGCTTTTCCGCTGATGTACCGCACCGCGCGCGGCGCGTTTGAAAGCTTTGACGAAACGCTGGCGTGGTCGGCGCAGACGCTGGGACAGTCCGATACATGGATCTTCTGGCGGGTGCGGATGCCCGCCTGCCGTCAGGGCATTCTGGCGGGCACGGTGCTGGCCTTTGCCCGGGCACTGGGCGAATACGGCGCTACCAGCATGATCGCGGGCTACACCCCCGGCAAGACCGCCACCATTGCCACCACGGTGTACCAGCTGTGGCGCACCAACGATGAACTGGGTGCCATGCGGTGGGTGCTGGTGGATATCGCTATCTCGGCGGTGGTGCTGCTGGCGGTGAACCTGCTGGAGAAAAAACAGAAAGCGGGTGCCCGGAAATGAGCCTTGAAGTTAACATTGAAAAAAAGCTGGACGGCTTCACCCTCCGTGCTGCCTTTACCGCCGGCAACACCTCCACCGCCCTGCTGGGCGCTTCCGGCTGCGGCAAAAGCATGACATTGCGGTGCATTGCAGGCATTGTAAAGCCGGACCGCGGACGCATCGTGCTGGACGGGCGGGTGCTGTTTGACAGTGCGCAGCACATCGACCTGCCGCCGCAGCAGCGGGGCGTGGGACTGCTGTTCCAGAACTACGCCCTGTTCCCCAATATGACTGTAGAACAGAATATCCTCTGCGGTCTGAAGGCAGAAAAAGACCCCGCCGCCCGCCGCGCTGCCTGCGCCGAAATGCTGCGTGCCATGCGGCTGGAGACGCTTGCCAAGCGCTATCCCGCCCAGCTTTCCGGCGGGCAGCAGCAGCGCGCCGCGCTGGCACGCATTCTGGTGGGCAAGCCCCGCATCCTGATGCTGGACGAGCCCTTCAGCGCGCTGGACAGTTACCTGCGGGAAGAGGTAGAGGGCGAGGTAGGCAGCCTGCTGGCAAACTTTGCGGGCACCGCTCTGCTGGTGACCCACAACCGGGACGAGGCCTACCGCCTGTGCAAAGAGATGATCGTGCTGAACGAGGGGCAGGTGCTGCGTGCCGGTAAAACAAAAGAGGTTTTTGCCGACCCGCAGAGCGTTGCCGCCGCACGGCTGACCGGCTGCAAGAACATTCTGCCCTGCACCCCGCTGGACAGTCACACCGTCCGTCTGGACGGCTGGGACACCACCTTGCGGCTGGTGCTGCCCGTCCCGGCGGGCTGCACCGCCGTGGGCATCCGCGCCCACGACTTTACGCCCTGCGCTGCGGATGCGCCCAACGCCATCCCGGTAAAGGCGGTCTCCACCAGTGAAAACCCCTTTGACTGGAACCTCATCTGCACCTCGCCGAAGGGTACGGCGCAGCTGTGGTGGAAGGTAGGCAAAACCAGCCTTTCTGCCGCCGCCCCGGAGCCGCCCCAGTATCTGTGTGCCGCCCCGGAGAGCATCATGCCGCTGAAAGGTTGAGAAAACGAATGGCCTGCACTGCGTTCCGGCCATATTCAGTGGAAAGAATCATTTGAAAATAGGGGATTTCCCCACACGCAAAGCAGCCGCTGCACGGTAAGATGCAGCGGCTGCTTTGCTTATTTGTGTAAAAGGGGAGTACTTATGCCATATCACGGCAGGTCACAATGTCTGCCCCGGTGCCGCAGACATTTTGCAGCACCACATCGCCCACATGGATGGGAGCGTGCAGCACCACGCTGTCCAGCGCTGCGACCACCTCGGCCATCTGTCCCTTGGGCACAGGCTTGGAAGTCTTGACCGGGCAGCGGGAGTGCAGGCAGCCCTCGGCGCGCACGGTGCTGGTGATGATGCGGGTGGGGTGGGTCAGCTCTTCCTTGCCGTAGGCGATGCCGTTGGGGCAGCCGTTGCCGGTCACTTTATAGTCGTTGGCTTCATCCACCTGCAGATGGCAGCCCTGCGGGCAGCAGGTGCAAATTACTTCTTTCATCTCGCTCATGCCTCCTCGATCTCAATGGTCACTTCGTCCATGGGGGCTCTGTCCAGCAGCACTTTGGGCAGGGCAATGTGCTCCATCTCGCCGGGGGCAAGGCGGTCACGCTTGAAGCGTGCGATCACCGTATCACCGCTCTTGACAAGGATGGTGCTCTTGCCGCAGATGCGACGGACGCGGAAGGACACGTTGGTGCTCTTTTCCACGCCTTCCAGACGGATGCGCTGCGGCAGGGTGTAGCCGAGGTCTGCGCCGGGCTTCACGGTCAACACACGCCCCGTGGCCACAGGGCCGTTCTGGACGTAGCTGGCAGCGGCTGCGCCGGCCAGCTCGCTCTCGCCGGAAACAAAGTCCACCAGATCATGCACCTGCACCACGTTGCCGCAGGCAAACACGCCGGGGATGCTGGTCTCCATGTTTTCGTACACGATGGCGCCCTTGGTGCGGGGGTCCATCTCGATGCCGGCCTGCTTGGTCAACTCGTTTTCGGGGATCAGCCCCACGCTTAGTAGAATGGTGTCCACATCAAACTCCATCTCAGTGCCGGGAATGGGTTTGCGGTCGGGGCCAATCTCGGCCACGATGGCCTTTTCCACACGGTCCTTGCCCTGAATATCCACGATGGTGTGGGAGAGGTACAGGGGGATGTCAAAGTCGTTCAGGCACTGCACGATATTGCGGGTCAGGCCGCCGGAGTAGGGCATCACTTCTACGCAGGCCAGCACCTTTGCACCCTCAAGGGTCATGCGGCGCGCCATGATGAGGCCGATGTCACCGCTGCCGAGGATCAGCACCCGCTTGCCCACCAGATAGCCTTCCATGTTCACATAGCGCTGTGCGGCACCAGCGGTGTACACGCCGGCAGGGCGGGTGCCCGGGGTGCCGATGGCACCGCGGGTGCGCTCGCGGCAGCCCATGCCCAGAACGATGCTCTTGGCTTCGATGATCTGGTAGCCGTGCTCCTTGGAGACGCAGTGCACCTTTTTGTCCGGGGTCACTTCCAGCACCATGGTGTCCAGCTGCACCTTTACGCCGGTTTCCTTGAGCATCTCAATAAAGCGCCCGGCATACTCCGGGCCGGTGAGTTGCTCGCCGAAGCGGTGCAGACCAAAGCCGTTGTGGATGCACTGGTTCAGAATGCCGCCCAGTTCCTTGTCGCGCTCCAGAATAAGAATGTCGCGCAGACCGCTTTCCCATGCCTTGCAGGCAGCAGCAAGGCCCGCAGGGCCACCGCCAATAATGACCAGATCAACCATTGCTCTTTCCTCCTACCTTCGTTTCGCTGAGCAGAACGTTCGAGCCGTTCTTGTCCTGCAGGATGTCCAAGGGGTCTATGCCCAGCTCGCGGCTGATCAGCTCCAGCACGCGGGGGCCGCAGAAGCCGCCCTGGCACCGACCCATGCCTGCACCGGCGCGGCGCTTGACGCCGTCGATGGTGGTGGCAGGCACCTCGCTGTGGAGGGCTGCCAGGATCTCGCCCTCGGTGATGGTCTCGCAGCGGCAGATCACGCGGCCGTAGGCGGGCTGCTCCTTGACCAGCGCGGCCTTTTCCTCTGCGGAAAGCTCCTTGAAGCGGATGTGGCGGCGGCCGTCCTTGTAGTCGGCCTTTTCTGCGCCCAGAACACCGCGCTGCTGCAGGATGGCAACAGCTTCCTCCGCAACTGCCGGGGCAGCGGACAGGCCGGGGCTCTTCATGCCGGCCAAATCGATCCAGCCGGGAGCTTGCGGCTCTTCACCGATGATAAAGTCGTCCACGTCCAGATTGGCGCGCACGCCTGCAAAGCTGCGGATGGACTCGCCGAAGTTGATACTGGGCACACTGCGCTGGGCAGTGGCCTTGACAAATTCCAGACCGCTGCTGGTGCAGGAGGTGTCGTTGCCCTTCACAGGCTCTGCGTTGGGGCCGACGAGCAGGTTGCCGTGCACAGTGGGTGCTACCAGAACGCCCTTGCCCAGCTCGTTGGGACACTGGAAGATAACGTGACTCACGCGGGTGCCCTCGCTCTTGTCCAGCAGATAGTACTCGCCCCGGGTGGGGATGATGTGGAAGTTGGCGGGCTCCACCATGGAGTGTACTTTGTCTGCCCAGATACCGGCAGCGTTGATGACGCAGCGGGTCTCCACCGTGCCGCCGGGCACGGTCAGGCGGTAGCCGCCCTCGATGGCTTCGGCATTGGTCACTTTGCAGCTGCGGCGCAGCTCCACGCCGTTGCGTACTGCCACCTCGGTCATGGCCAGTGCGTACTCCCACGGGTTCACGATGGCGGCGCTGGGTGCCCACAGTGCGCCGCAGACCTTTTCAGAAAGGTTGGGCTCCATGGCAAGGGCCTCTTCCTTGGAAAGGATCTTCATGTCGGGCACGCCGTTGGCGGTGCCGTTCTCAAACAGATGCTGCAAATGTGGCAGTTCCTTCTCGTCCAGTGCCAGCACCAGAGAGCCGCACTGCTTGTAGGAGACATCCAGCTTTGCGCAGATCTCCTTGGCCAGAGCCACGCCGCGCACGTTCAGCCGTGCCATGCGGGTGCCGGGGGCGGGGTCGTAGCCTGCGTGGAGAATGGCGCTGTTGGCCTTGGTGGTGCAGTCTGCCACATCGTTCTCGGCCTCAAGAATGACCACCTTGTTGTCGTAGCGCGACAGTGCGTAGGCGGCAGCGGCACCGATGACGCCACAGCCGATGATTGCTACATCATACATTGTTTTTTTCCTCCTGTCCGTTCTGCCTTGGCCCGTCGGGAGCTGGGCAGCTGTTGATGGTACAAAAAAAGAGCGAACCGAAACAAAGGCAACTGCCCTTGTCCGTTTCGCTCATATCTCCTGAAACAAACAGCACTTGTTTGCTCTTATGATACCCTGTCCCTGCACAAAAAGCAAGGTGTTTTGCACTTTTTGTGAAACCCTTACAAAAAACACCGGTTGCTTTTGCGCAGAATGCGGGTCACATATCCCATACCGCCTGATTGGTGGTGGAAATGGCAGTGATTCCGGCTTCCAGCGCGGCCATCACGTCCTCTTTGTCCGCAATAAGGCCGCCGGCGAGCACCGGCACTTTGGCGGTAGCGCACACCCGGCGCAAGATCTTGGGCATGGTGCCGGGCAGCAGGTCCAGACAGTCCGGCAGATTTGGCGGAATCTTATCCAAGCTTTCCAGTGCGATGGAATCCAGCAGGAATACCCGTAGGATGGCGGCAAGCCCCAGCTCCTTGGCGCGGCGGATGAAGGACTGCCGGGTGGAGATGATGCCGTCGGCCTCGGTGGTATTGCGGATAAAGTCCACCGCCACCTCTTTGCCCGCCAGCCCGGCAATAAGGTCTACATGCACCACGGCAAAGCGCCCGGCTTCGTGGATGCGGCGCACAATGGAGGCAATATTGCAGATATCTCCGTATAATACGAATACCACCCGGATGTTCTCGTTGGTCAGCGCATTGCAAAGCCCGGCATCATCCTTGACGGCCGCAATGACCGGCGTTTCCTGAATGGCATCCATCAGCTCCTGCTTCATGCTTTTCCTCCTGCCCGGCGTTCTGTGGGGCAACTTTACTGATGCTCTGCCAGCCAGCGCAGCGCCATATAAGTGTAGGCTGCCGTGCCGCGGTACAGGATGCTGTCGTCAAAGCGCACCTTGGGGTGGTGCTGGCCGTAGGTGTAGCCCTCTTTAGCGTTGCCGGCAGCTAAGAACATGCTCACGGTGGGTACCTCGTGGCTGACAAAGGCGAAGTCCTCGCTGCCGCCGCCGGGCTTGCCGCCGGTGAGCGGGGTCATATCCATAGCGCCCTTGCCCAGCAGTTCGGTCATATAGGTCAGGGCGTTACCCGCCAGCGGGGTGTCCACCACCATGCAGGGGCAGTAATCGCTGAACTCCACCTCGGCGGTGCAGCGGTAGGCGGTAGCTACGCCCTGCGCAATTTCGGTCATGCGCTGATGAATAAGGGCACTGACCTTCTGCTCCGGGTCCACGGTGCGGATGGTGCCCCACATATCGGCAGTATCCGGGATGACGTTGGAAGCCTTGCCTGCCTCGAACCGGCCGGTGGTGAACACGCCAAAGCCTGCGGGGTCCAGTTCGCGGCTGTTGATCTCCTGCAGGGCAATGTGGATGTGCGCCGCTGCGGTGATGGGGTCGATGCAGGCGTTGGGCATGGAGCCGTGGCCGCCCTTGCCGTGCACCACGATGTGGTACTGCTCGCAGCTTGCCATGGTGATGCCGCCGCCCGGCACCAGCACCATACCGGCGGGCAGGGGCATCCCGGCCAGCACATGGAACATGACCGCTGCGTCCACCTTGGGGTTCTCCAGCAGGCCGCTGTTTATCATATCCAGCGAGCCCTGAAAGATCTCCTCTGCGGGCTGGAACTCCAGCTTTACCGTGCCTTCGATCTCGTCCTCATGCTCCTTGAGCAGCTTGGCTGCACCCAGCACCATGGCAGTGTGCATATCGTGGCCGCAGCCGTGCATCTTGCCGGGCAGCTCAGAGGAAAACTCCTCGCCGGATTCCTCCTGCAAGGGCAGCGCGTCCATGTCGCCGCGCAGCAGGATCACCTTGCCGGGGCGTTTGCCCCCGGCAAGGGCCACCACGCCGCACTTGCCGCAGTCCTGCGGGGTGTAGCCCATCTCGGTCAGCGCTTTTTTGACCAGTGCCTTGGTCTGGGGCAGGTCAAAGCCCACCTCCGGGTGACGGTGCAGTGTGCGCCGCCATTCCTGCAGCTGGGGCTCCAGCGCTTTGGCGGCTTCCAACAGTTTTTCCGGTGCGATCATTGTAAAATCAACTCCCTCTGAATTTATGCGGAAAGCCCTCTCGGCCACAGCAGAACCATGACGGGGAGGGCTTTGCCTTACGGTTATTCTTCCCCGCCGTTATTGCCAGTCGGGTGGTACTGGGCACAGGTGCACTTTTTGAACTTCAGGCCGCTGCCGCAGGGGCAGGGGTCGTTGCGGCCAATTTTGACCACACGCACCGGCTGGCCCTTGGGGCTGCCCTTGACGCCGGGTGCACCGTTGCCGGGCACAAACCCCTCGCCGGTGGGCTTTGCCACCTGCTCACGCTTGGGGGCGGAACCGGCGGCGCGCAGCTCGATGGTAAGCAGCATCTTGACGCTGGACTCCCGGATGGAATCCACCATCTGGTCGAACATATCAAAGCCCTCAATGCGGTATTCCACCACCGGGTCCTTTTGACCGTAGCCGCGCAGCGCAATGCCCTGCCGCAGCTGGTCCATGTTGTCGATGTGGTCCATCCACTGGCGGTCTACGCACTTGAGCAGGCAGATGCGCTCCAGCTCGCGCATGACGGGTGCACCGTAGCGCACCTCCTTGGCCTGCAGGATCTGCATTCCGCGGTCGTACAGCATATCGGCAATGCCCTGCTGGGAAAGGTTATCAAAGTCGGCTACGGTATAGTGGAAGTCGGCATCGGTAGTCAGCCAGCCCTGATAGTGGCGGCGCAGCGCACCAAAATCCCACTCGTCCTTCACATCGCCGGAAAGGAACTGGGCGCAGCTGGAATCAATGTTCTCCCGCAGCATCTTGTGCATCTCGGTGCTGATGTCCTCACCGTCCAGCACCTTGCGGCGCTGCCCGTAGATGATCTCGCGCTGCTGGTTCATCACATCATCGTACTTCAGCACGTTCTTACGGATCTCGAAGTTGCGGCCCTCCAGCTTCTTCTGGGCGCTTTCCAGCGTATTGGTGATCATGCGGTTCTCGATGGGGGTATCCTCGTCGATCTTCAGGGTGTTCATCAGGCCGGACACCCGGTCGCCGCCGAACAGGCGCATCAGGTCGTCCTCAAGGCTCAGGTAGAAGCGGGAAGCGCCCGGGTCGCCCTGACGGCCGGCACGGCCGCGCAGCTGGTTGTCGATACGGCGGCTCTCGTGGCGCTCGGTGCCAATGATGAACAGACCGCCTGCGGCGCGCACCTCGTCGGCCTCGGCGTCAATGGCGGGCTTGTACTGGGCGTACAGCTGGTCAAAGCGCTGACGTGCGGCCAGAATGTTGGCATCGGTGGTCTCGCCGTGGCCGTTGGCCTCGGTCAGCAGCAGCTCCACGGCTGCCGGGTCGGCATCCTGCGGGGTGTCGGGGTTGAGCAGGTTCTCGCAGAAGTGCTCCTTGCGCATCTGAGCCTTTGCCATGAACTCGGCGTTGCCGCCTAGCATGATATCGGTACCACGACCTGCCATGTTGGTGGCGATGGTGATGGCACCCTTTTTACCGGCCTGCGCCACGATCTCGGCTTCGCGCTCGTGGTTCTTGGCGTTCAGCACGTTGAAATCCCGGGTATGGCGCTGTAACATTTTGGCGAGGATCTCGCTCTTTTCCACGCTGACGGTACCCACCAGCACGGGCTGGCCGTTCTTGTGGCACTCCATCACCTGCTCTATGACGGCGCGGTACTTGCCCTCCACGGTCTTGTAGATGGCGTCCGGGTAGTCCTTGCGCTGCACCGGGCGGTTGGTGGGCACGCTGACGATGTTCAGACCGTAGATCTCGGTAAACTCGGTGGCTTCGGTGCGGGCAGTACCGGTCATACCGGACAGCTTTTTGTACATGCGGAAATAGTTCTGGAAGGTGATGGTAGCCAGCGTCTTGCTCTCGGCGGCGATCTTCACGCCCTCCTTGGCTTCGATGGCCTGATGCAGACCCTCGTTGTACCGGCGGCCGATCATCAGACGTCCGGTGAACTCGTCCACGATGATGACCTGACCGTCTTTGACCACATAGTCGATATCCCGCTGCATCACGCCGTAGGCCTTGATAGCCTGATCGATGTGGTGGGCAAGGGTCATGTTCTCGGCGGCGGCAAGGTTCTCCACCTTAAAATAGGCCTCGGCCTTTTTGATGCCGGCGGCGGTCAGGGTACAGGTCTTGTGTTTTTCGTCCACAACGTAATCGCCATCGGCCTGCTCGTCGGTGGAGACCTTATCTTCCAGCTCCACCACCACGCTCTTGTGCAGGGTGCGCACAAAGCGGTCCACCTGTGTATACAGGCTGGAGGAGTCCTCGCCGCGGCCGGAGATGATCAGGGGGGTACGGGCTTCATCGATCAGGATGGAGTCCACCTCGTCCACGATGGCGTAGGCGTGGCCGCGCTGTACCATGTTGGCCTTGTAGGTCACCATATTGTCGCGCAGGTAGTCAAAGCCGAACTCGTTGTTGGTGCCGTAGGTGATATCGGCATTGTAGGCGGCCCGGCGGGCGTCGCCGTCCATGCCCTGCACGATCAGACCGACAGTCAACCCCAGCCAGCGGTAGAGCTTGCCCATCCACTCGCTGTCGCGCTTGGCCAGATAGTCGTTGACGGTAACGATGTGCACTCCTTCGCCGGTCAGGGCGTTCAGATAGGCGGGCAGGGTAGCCACAAGGGTCTTGCCTTCACCGGTCTGCATCTCGGCAATATCGCCGCGGTGCAGGGCAATGCCGCCGGTCACCTGCACCGGGAAGTGCTTCATGCCCAGCACGCGCCATGCGGCCTCGCGGCAGACGGCAAAGGCATCCGGCAGAAGGTCGTCCAGCGTTTTGCCCTCGGCCAGCTGCTGCTTGAAGGCGGCAGTCTGCGCCTGTAAGTCGGCATCGGACATGGCCTGATACTTGGGCTCCAGTGCCAGCACCTGTTTGGTGATGGGGTTCACCTTTTTCAGCTCCCGGTCAGAGAAGCTGCCAAAAAGTTTTTCAACAAGGGACATAGATCACACCTCATAAATCTTAAAAATCGGGCTGTGATGCGCCCGGAATCGCGTATAACAATACAAGTATATGATACACCAAAGCTGCAGACACGTCAAATCTGCAAGGCTATTTTAGCCTGTTTTTACATGAACTTTCTGTAAAAAGATGCTGCAAGCCGTTCACAGACCCCCGATCTCCCGGCAGCACACTTTATTTTCGCCCTATCGCTTTTGGGGAAATCGTGGTAGAATAGGGCTATCATTGATAGGGAGGGCTGTACTTATGCTCAAACGGCTGCGCGCTGCGCACCCCATTCTTTATTGTATCCTATCCGAGGTGCTGTTCCTTGGCAGCATGGTTGTGTTCAGCCTGCTGGCTACCATCGGGCTGGCAGCGGCAGGCGCGGATTTTGACACCATGGACGGCTATCTGCTGGGTTCTGTGCAGGAGGCTGTGGGGTTGGTGGTGGCGCTTTTGCTGCTGGCCCGCACCGGCAGGCTGGACCTGTTGCACCGGCGCGGCTGCGGCTTTCTGAACGGAATGCTGGTGGGCATGTACCCGCTGTTTTTCATCGGGTATACGACCGTTGGGACGCTGGCCTTTGGTCGCCCGGACACGCCGCTGCTGCCGCTGCCCCGCATCCTGACCTTTATGCTGAACATGATCCTTGTGGGCGTGGCTGAGGAGCTGGTGTTCCGGGGCATCATTGCTCAGACCCTGCTGGAGCGCTACGGCACCGCCCGTGCCGGGGTGTGGAAGGCCTGCCTTGTGTCCGGAGTGCTGTTCGGCGCGGCGCACCTGAGCAACCTGCTCGGCTCGGAAGCCTTTGGCGTGCTGATGCAGTGTGTGTTTGCAGCCTCGCTGGGCGTGATGCTGGCCGCCATCTACTTCCGCACCGGCAATCTGTGGGTGACGGTGTTCCTGCACAGCGCCATGGACATTGCCGCCATGCTTATCGGCGGGCTGTACGGCACCACCAGCGTGGCCGAGAGCGTGAGCGGCTACGATGCCTCGCGGCTGCTGTCGGTGGCGGTGTACCTGATCCCCACCATGTTTCTGCTGCGCAAAAAGAAGCTGCCGGAGGTGCAGCTGTACTGGGGCGGCATTGTAAAAAATTAAGGCTTGCGGACAAAAATCTTCTTGCAATCTGCCGGGCAATCTGGTATACTGTATCTGTTACCGTGGTACGGGGCTGGGAGTATGCCCGCTTTTGGGAGAACCGTTTCCCGCCGCTGTGCCATAGGCAGATAAATTACTTGAAAGAGGTACTGTATTATGAATAAGCAGGAAGTTATGGCCAAAGTCGCTCTGACCGAGAAGGACACTGGCTCCCCCGAGGTTCAGGTCGCTCTGCTGACCGCTCACATCAACGAGCTGAACGAGCACCTGAAGAAGAACCCTAACGATCACCACAGCCGCCGCGGTCTGTTGAAGATGGTTGGCCGTCGCCGCAATCTGCTGGCTTATCTCCAGAAGAAGGACATCGAGCGTTACCGTGCTCTGATCGCAACTCTGGGTCTGCGTAAGTAATTTTAACGGAGGGCAGGTACCGCAAAGGTACCTGCCCTTTGCTTTATGTATAACTCCATGTATCCCATGCGCACAAAATAGCGGTGGCAGCGTATTGCAGCAGTAAATCGAACGCCCGTGCCTGCGGGCAGGGACGCTGGATTTATTGCTATAATGCGCACGCCACGGCTTTTTGGATAGAACGATCCGAAAAACAAGGAGGCAGAAACAATGGCAATCGAATTTGGTTCCCGCAAAGAGACCTTTGACAACTTCAAGGTCTACGAAACCATGCTGGCCGGCCGCCCGTTCAAGGTTGAAATGGGCAAGATGTGTGGCCTGTCCAATGCCAGCGCACTGATCCGCTACGGCGAGACCTGCGTGATGTGCAACGTGGTCATGAGCCCCAAGCCCCGCGAGGGTGTGGATTTCTTCCCGCTGAACGTGGAGTACGAGGAAAAGCTCTACGCCGCAGGCCGCATTCCCGGCAGCTTTATGCGCCGTGAGGGCCGCCCTGGCGAGCGCGCTATCCTGACCAGCCGCGTGGTGGACCGCCCCATGCGCCCGCTGTTCCCCAAGGAGATGCGCAACGACGTGTGCATTACCATGACCGTCATGAGCCTTGACCCGGACTGCAGCCCCGAGATCGCCGGTATGATCGGCGCTTCTCTGGTGACCGCCGTGTCCGACATCCCCTGGAACGGCCCCATCGGCGGCGTGCAGGTGGGTCTGGTTGACGGCGAGATTGTGCTGAACCCCACCCAGGAGCAGCGCAAGGTGAGCGACCTTGCTCTGACCGTTGCCGCCACTATGGATAAGATCGTGATGATCGAGGCCGGCGCCAACGAGGTGGACGAGGACACTATGCTGACCGCCATCAAGACCGCACACGTTGAGATCAAGAAGATCATCGAGTTCATCAACAAGATCGTGGCCGAGCGCGGCAAGCCGAAGATCGACTTCCAGGTGGTGGGTCTGGACATGGACGTGTTCCACGCCATCCAGAACAAGTACTTGGACGACTTCAAGGCTGCTATGGACACCGACGACAAGAACGTGCGTGACGCAGCCCTGCTGCCCATCATGGACAAGATCGCCGAGGAATACCCCGACCTGTCCGCCGCCGATCTGGATCTGGTAAGCTACAAGATGCAGAAGTTCGTGGTGCGCCGCTGGCTGCTGGATGAGGGCAAGCGCGTGGACGGCCGTGGCATCAACGAGATCCGCCCGCTGGCCGCAGAGGTGGGCATCCTGCCCCGCGTGCACGGCTCCGGTATGTTCACCCGTGGCCAGACGCAGGTGCTTACCACCTGCACGCTGGGCGGCACCAAGGACAACCAGCTGATGGACGACCTGACCGACGAGCAGACCAAGCGCTATATCCACCACTACAACTTCCCGCCGTACTCTGTGGGCGAGGCACGCGCACCGCGCAGCCCCGGCCGCCGCGAGATCGGCCACGGCGCACTGGCCGAGCGTGCTCTGGTGCCGGTGCTGCCCTCCTTGGAGGAGTTCCCCTACACCATCCGCTGCGTGTCCGAGGTGCTCTCTTCCAACGGCTCCACCTCTCAGGCTTCCATCTGCGGCTCTACGCTGGCACTGATGGACGCAGGCGTGCCCATCAAGGCTCCGGTTGCCGGTATCTCCTGCGGCCTGATCACCGAGGGCGAGCGCTGGATGACCATGCTGGACATTCAGGGCGTGGAGGACTTCCACGGCGATATGGACTTTAAGGTTGGCGGCACCCGCAAGGGCATCACCGCCATCCAGATGGATATCAAGATCGACGGCCTGACCTACGACATCATTGCCGAGGCCTTCGAGAAGTGCCGCAAGGGCCGCCTGTATATTCTGGACGAGATCATCAAGCCCGTGATCGCACAGCCCCGTCAGGAGCTGAGCCGCTGGGCACCCAAGATGTTCAGCATGATGATCCCCACCGACAAGATCAAGGACGTGATCGGTAAGGGCGGCAAGGTCATTCAGGACATCTGCGCCACCTGCAACTGCAAGATCGACGTGCAGGAGGACGGCCATGTGTTCGTCTCCGCCGTGGATCAGGAGGACGCAAAGCGCGCCATCTTTACCATCAAGACCATTGTGGAGGACCCCGAGATCGGTGCCATCTACAAGGGCAAGGTGACCCGCCTGATGAACTTTGGTGCCTTTGTGGAGATCGCCCCGGGCAAGGAAGGCCTTGTGCACATCTCTAAGCTGGACACCAAGCGCGTGGAGCGGGTAGAGGACGTGGTTGCCGTGGGCGATGCCATCGTGGTCAAGGTGACCGACATCGACCAGCAGGGCCGCATCAACCTGAGCCGCCGCGACGCCATTCTGGCACTGGAGGCCAAAAAGGCCGCCCAGCAGCAGTAAAAACATAATACAGATTGCATAAAATAAGAGCCGCTGTACTTTTTGTACGGCGGCTCTTTTGCGTGGAAACTCTTTTTCCACAAAAAATGCTCCCCCTTGCGGGGGAGCAAATTCGGTACACAACGCCACGCTGTGCCGAAAAGAAAGGAGCGCAAAGTCAGTTTTCCTTTTTGCCCTGACGGTTCAACACCCAGCCTGCGGCAAACAGCAACACGCCGCTGCAGGCCAGCACCGGCACGGGCCAGTTCAACTGGCCGGTCTGGGGCAGAACAGGCTTATCGGGGTTGGAAGGGGAGACCGGGTTATCCGGATTCTCGGGGCTTACCGGGTTGTCCGGGCTGTCGGGACTTACCGGGTTATCGGGGCTGTCCGGGCTTACCGGCGTGTCAGGGGTATCCGGCTGCTCCGGGAGATCGGGGGTGTCCGGTGTGTCGGGCGTATCCGGCGGCGTGTCAGGCACATCCGGGGTGTCGGGGGTGTCCGGCGTTTCCGGGATGGTAGTGCCTACCTTGGGGGTGGCGTCCACATCGTAGATCCAGTTGTCGCCATCGGGCATGGGAATGGACACAAGGAAGGGTTTGATGGCCTCGTAGCCGTGGGATGCCTCGGTCTGCACGACCAAGTACAGACCCTGCGGCAGCTTGGTAATGTTGGCATAGCCCTCTTCGTTCACGTCCTGCTGGGCGGCAATGGCGGGCACAGCAGGCAGATACTTTACCAGCTGGTCTGCCAGCGTGCTGTCGGAAAGATCGCCCAGCACGACACCGCAGCCCGTAAAATCGCCGGTATAGTCAAAGTACAGGTTGCCGTTGGTGCGCTTGACGGAGGCCACCTGATACAGGGTAAGTTCGCCGCCGCGCAGGGGCACATCGTTGTGGGTGTCGTACAGACGGACATGGAGCGAGCCCAGACGCCCCAGCTCAATGTTGGCACTGGTGGCAAACGCCGGCAGGGCGCAGCATACCACAAGGCACATAGCCAGCAGCACAGCCGCCAGACGATGACGCAGATCAATGCTTTTCATGTTCTTCACCTCTCGTTTTCTTGGGTTTGCGTGTGGAAATCAGCATACCGATCAGCAAGATCAGCAGCATGGGCAGCGCCATAATGGGCGCAACAATAATGGGTTCAATTTTAAGCGCTTCGGCGGTAACGCGGAGGTGCTTGTACTGATCCGGGGTCTCTACGCGGCGGCCGCGTACCAGCAGGCGGTGGGTGTTGATGCCGTAGGGGGTGCAGGTCATCAGGGTGACGTAGTCCTTGCCTTCGGCGATCTTCAGCTCATCGGTCTCGGTGGGGAGCACGATGGAGATTTTGTCCACCTCGTAGGTGAGCACCCGGTCCAGCACGGTGATGGTAAAGGTATCGCCCACTTCCAGCTGGTCGAGGTTGGTAAACAGCTTTGCGCTGGGCAGGCCGCGGTGCGCCGAGATGACCGCGTGGGTGGACGCGCCGCCCACCGGCAGGCTGGTGCCCTCCAAGTGGCCTGCGGCGATCTGCAGCACGCTGTCGCTGGTGCCGTGGTAGATGGGCAGCTCCACGCCGATTTTGGAAATGGTGATGTAACCCATAATGCCGGTGCCGGTAATATCCAGCGTTTCGTTGTAGCCGGTAAGCTGATCCGGGCGGAAGAGGGCGTTTTCGTTGGCGGCCACCTGTGCGTTAAAGGCATCGGCGGCGTCAAAGTAGGCGCTGTAATCCGCATCGGTCATGGTGTCCACGTCCTGCGCGTAGTTTGCCACCGCGCGGGACTGGTTGCGCTGGTTGACGTAATCGCTGATAGTGGGGTATAACATCACGGATAGACCCACGAAAAAGACGAGGATCAATATAATGGTGCTTTTGTTCTTTTTCATGGGCTACTCCCTAACGTTATAGTTTCAGGATCAGAGCAGGGGGCCTTGCGGCCCCGCTCTGTGCAGGGGAAAAGGAGAGCTTAGCGGTTCTCCATGCGCTTTTTGGTAATGAGCAGGATAGCTGCTGCAACCATCAGGCCGCCGCCAACAACGTAGAAAATGGTGGTGCCGATGCCGCCGGTGCCGGGCAGCACAGTGCCGCGTTTGTTCTCAATGGGAACAACCTTTTCTTCCTCATCGGTATCCGTAAAATCTTCCTCATTGACCATCTTATACTGGACCGTGTAAGTAGCGCCATTGAGGGTGTTGCAGCTACTGTCAATCTGAACTTCCACATCAGAGGTCAGGCCGTTGAAGCCGCCGGGAGTTGTGATTTCCTTCAGGAAGTAGGTGCCTTCGTCCAGACCTTCAACGGTAACATTAGAGGTTGCGTTAGTCCTAAGCTTACCGGCTTCACTCTCAGTTGCAGTCCAGCCGGTCAGCTTGTTGTTGGAATCGAACTGTGCGTACTCGGTCTTATTAGCAGAGTTATCCTTACGGTACAGCACGAACTCAACATCAGCCAGATACTTCTTGTCACCGTTACTATCGGTGAAGAACTTGAGGATATCGAATTTCCAAGTATAGGTCTTGGTATTGCTGTGGGTGGTCTCGCCCGTTTCGCCGTACTTCAGCCAAGTTTCGTTGTCGTTGCCGTCAGTACCAACCACAGCATTGCTGTTAATGGTAGCGGAGTAGGTTACAACCACCTTATCGTTGGTATGCAGAGAGCCTTCATTAAACTTGATCTCAAAGGTGCAACCATCAGTGGGGGTTTCTTTGGTGTAATCAGTAAAAATTGCGTCATTCTTTTTAACAGAGATGGTGCCAGTCTGAAAGGCCAAACCATTGGACATCTTATCGTGCAGAACGTAGTTGGTGGGGTCACCATCGGTCACGTAGATGGTGGTCTGGAAGTTTACGGTATCGCCAACGTTGCCGTCGTTGCCCTCACCCCAAGAGCCGGAGGCGTACTCAACTTTCTTTTCCACAGTGGGAGCACCGTTCTTTTCCTGTACGGTTGCAGAGGGCTTGGTGGTGCTTAGCATGCACAGAGCTTTGCTGGAAGTATCCACGTCGGAGGTAATCAGGTAGTAACCAAGTTCCAAGCCGGTGAAGGTTACAGAGCCAGAGTTGTCAGCAACTTGAGTGGCATCAGAAGCCAAATTTGCAGCAAATTTCATGGCCGCTTTAGAGAAAGCCTCAATATCAGCAGCGTTCTCAGTGGCAGCTTTCCAAGTAACATAACCATCTGCGTCAGGTTCAAGATAAGTGCTAGAATCAACAAAGGATTTCCACTTAGTAGTAGCCTTGTACTTGAAAGCGGTGTAAGAAGAGGCATCATCGCCAGTGCCATTGGTTTCAAGGTCAAGGATCTTATAAATCTTATAGGTCTTGCCATCCACAGTGTTTTTAACGGTAATCGAACCGTTAGTAGCAGGTGCCGCCCACGCCGGGATCGCCATGGCGCAAACCATAGCAACTGCCAGCAGCGCAGCCATGAGTTTCTTCATTGCTTTTTTCATGGAAAAAGCCCCTTTCTTTTCTGCCCCTTGCCGCCCCCTGCATTTTGCACAGGGGGGGGGTAGGGGTGTCGTTTTTGTTCGGACTAATGCGTAAACTTTGCGCTGGGCGGGCGGGGGATCAGCCTCGGGCGTCCGGCAGGGAAGTGCAGTTTAGTCATCTGCCCTCCCTTCGTGTCTGCGCTTGCGGTGGATAAAACTATATGCCAGCGCAGACAGCATCATTGTGCCGCCCACGGCTGTATACGGGAGTGTACCGGTGCCGCCGGTAGAGGGGAGAACGTAGTCAGAGTTGTCATTGGGGGTGTTTTCGCAGTAGTAGTAGAAGCTGCCAAACATCTGCCCTTCAGCCAACTTGTACTCGCTAAAGGTATCTGTACTCTTAAAGTCGGGAACGCCAGAGGCCGTGTAGCTGTGACTATTGTCAGAAATTACAAAATAATGGTAATTATTCGGTGTCCGATAACCATCAGGCGCTTGTGTTTCCTTCAAGCGATAGAAGGTGTTAACGTCCAGACTGCCAAGCGTTACGTTGCCGCTGGTGTTGGTCACTATATCAGTTTTTTCGCCTTTCCATCCAGTGGTAGCGTTATACTTTTCCAGACTGAACTCTGCACCGGGCAGAACCTTGTCTGGCGTGCCGGAGTACTTGACGATGGTCAAGCGGTTGGAGTTGAAGTCGATACCGGCAGAAGCTCCCGAACTGGAAGTAAAGCTGGTGCTGCATTGCTCGTTCTTCCACTTGCCATTCAGTTCTGCAGTGTTCTCAAAGGTGAAGGTATTGCCTTTAACCAGACCTTCCGTATTAACTCGGTAATGGAAAACCAGCACAAGCGGGGTGCTATCGGGTACCATTGTCCATGCCTTAAGCTGGTGGCTGCTATTGCTGCTGTACTTGGAATAGTAGGTGGACGTGTCAACGTTATTTCCGGCGGCATCGTCATCAAACTTTCCGGCTACACAGGTAAGGTCTGCACGCCATGTGGTTGCTTCCAGCGTACCATCTGCCTGCAGATTGGCATCAAAAACAGAGATGCCTTCCAGCGTTACACGCTTGGTGCCAGACCCATCAGCCCACAAATCAGAGGGCACGGTCATGACGTCTTGCAGGACCATAGGCTCGCCGCCATTCAGCGTTGCACCGTAGGGGTTCAGCTTGACCTGATAGGTCAAAAGACCGGTGGTTTCGTCAAAAGTACCGCTCTTGCCAACAACTTTGCGCTCGACTGTTTCGGTAAAGGAGGTATCACCTATCGTATTGCCGTTGCGCTCGAACTTGGCAACGTTCTTAAACGATGCGGTATTGTCATTCCAGATGTCGGTACATTTAGGATCCAGCGTAGTGTCGTAGGTGATATTGATTTGCTTGCGGATCTCAGTCACACCGTTATTTGTATAACTGAACGACTCCGGCAACATGGTGATTACCAGCGTGGTGGTTCCGTCTGCGTTTTTGGTGACTGTAGATGTAGCGGGCAGGGCAACGCCATGGTTCTTGATTTGAACGCTGCTTTCGTCCAGAACCAGACCGCGGGGAATGGTATCGGTAATGACCCATTTGGTGTCATTTTCCCATTTCAGCACTCCATCCGCGTTGAGCTCGATCGTCCAAGGCAGCTTTTGGCCGGGCTGCAGGGTAGTACTGCCGCTGCCGCTCTGAATGTTCGTCCAATTCCAACCACAAGCATACTTATAGAAGTAACTTATCGTGTCAGAGCCTTTTGTAATTTTCTGCTCAGCGGTTGCCACAGTGCCATTATTGATGCGGCAGTGGTTCTTGACCGTTGCACCGTAGCCTGGCAGCTGCTGGACGATAGAGCATTTTGTTGTGTAGGTAATGGTCATTGGACCGGATGCAGTAATGCCTTTAAAGTCTATCATAAACAGACCCAGATCCTTGTCGTAATCATCTGTTTCACCGGAGTTCCATGCGACGGGCGTAACGGAAACAGAATTCCCATCCTTGTCCTTTACCACAATAGAGGCAAGGTCGATCTCCTGCGCCTTGCGGTTTTTACCGTCTGCATCCTGCACTGCGTTACTGTAATCGTAGTAAATATAGCTGCTGACATCTGTCGGTTTGATGGTGCTCTTCCACTGCATGGTGGCCTCTGTACCATTATTAGTCGGCTCACCAACTGCCTCTTTGGTAAGAACATCCGAGTCGATGTGGACAGTGCCTTCAGAGCTGCTGTCCAGCCCATCGCCCTCCAGATTGCCGGTGTTTTTGACATCCAGACCGGTCAGAGGGATAGCTTTTGTGACCCTTGTCTGGTAGGTGATCTCATACTTGTTGAAGCCTTCCGCAAGCTGGTAGGTGAGGGTCTTGTTTGTGCTGTCGTAGACATCTGATGCTGTGGGCTTGGTCTTGTTGCCGTCTGCATCGGTCTTTGTGACCTTGAAAGAACCGGCAACAAATTCCTGATCTGTGTCGATCGTATCGGTAAATTTAGCGTTGCTAGGCAGATAACGCATGACGTCACCGTTGTTGATCTTGACAGTCCATGTGATGATCTCGCCGTCTTTGCTGAGCTTGCCCGATTTTTCAATATCCTTTGTTTTGATAGAGGTGGAAGTACCTTCTACATCATCACCAAATTTGATAAAGTTTTTTAAATAGTCCCCGTTGTAACTTGTGCTGCCAAAATTATCAGCCTTGACGCGGTAAGTGATGGTATAGGTGCCCTTTTGCAGGGTCTGACCACTAGTGCCCAAGGTGATCATTTTGCCCGTACTACCTGTGGTATCTGCCCAAGAAATGTCGGGCGCAGAACCATCCGGGCCAGTAACTTGGAGGAAGGTGTCAACATAGTCGAAGGTGACCCCGGACGGATTTGTGAGTGTATCGGTCAGCGTCAGGGGGGCTGCTCTGTCCTCCTTCAGGGTAAGTTTTACAGTGTAATCAACGTAAGCATTCTTGCCGTCGTACTTAAGCCCGGCAGATTGTTTATCCAGACTGAATTTCTTTTCCTCGCCGGGCGTGGTGCTTTCTTCGCGCTTAATATAAATGGTGACCTTTGCTTTTTCGTTGACCTTAAACTCATTGCTCCCGCCGGTCGTGACCTTGGTTTGGTCCCACCGGAAATCAAAGTTGACTGTACTTCTGACCTTGGTGGTATTCGACACCTGATCCTGATGAATAAAATCACGGTCATAGGTGAACAGGACGTACCACTTACCGTTTTCCTTTACAAACTGGTAGGTGCCACAAACGCTGCCCTTTGGACCGGTATAGTTCGGATCGATCAAGTCGCCAGTTTCCGAAGCAACGCTCTGCAAGTCAAAAGCCTCCGGCAAAGCTACTTTAACCTTGTAGTCATGGCTTGCAATGTCCTGAGCCGGAATATCCTTCAGTTCAAGGTAGCCGTGCATTTGGTCAGTGACAACGCTGGTGGCAACATCAACGTATTGGCTGCCCTGCTGCTTCTGAATCTTGAAATCAGTAACATAATTAGTACCGTCCAAGGCAGAGCCAACGGTCGTGGTGCTTACGGTCATGGGCTCACCCGCCAGCGTAAGCATATCGGGGGCTTTCAGTGCGCCGTCAACGGCAGAGGAGAGCATCTCGTCTGCGTACTGGGCGGCGGCAACATCCACCACGGCCAGAACCTCGGCGTTGGAAAGGGTGACCTCAGCCACCTTGCCGTCCACGTCGCCGGAGATGACGGTCAGGGTGTCGTCGTCCGCCTCGCTCACGATGCCCACGGTCTCCACCGGTTCAGCATCGGTCACGGTGGTGGTCTGCGGCTCGGCAGCGGGGGACACCACGCTGGGGATAAGGGTGTCCGTGCCGGATGCAGAGGTGCCGGTGCTGTCCACCGGCTTTGCGGCGGGCCGCTCCGGGTTGGCGGTGTCGGGGAGATCGGGGGTGATCACGCTGTCGGCAGCGGGGGCGTCCGCGCCGGATGCAGAGGTGCCGGTGCTGTCCACCGGCTTTGCGGCGGGCTGCTCCGGGTTGGCAGTGTCGGGGAGATCGGGGGTGATCACGCTGTCGGCAGCGGGGGCGTCCTCGGCGGCAGGGGCTGCATCCAACGCAGAAGCGCCGGAAGTTTCAAGCTCTGCGCTGTTTTCAAACTCTGTATCCACGCTGAACTGGTCGTCCAGATCCGGCTCTGCACTGTCGGCGCTGCTGTCCACAGCCACGGTGCGGGTGACGTACTTATTATAAATAACGATGTCGCCGGGCTGGGCGGCGCTGCCGTCCTCTTCCAGCAGCCAGTCCATGCCGCTCATGGAGCTGCGCAGGGCAAGCACGCTGGCCTCCTGCGGGATGGCGCTCTGGGGGATACCGGCGTACTTCAGGCAGTAGGAGAGGAACATCACGTCCCACTCGCCGTAGGGGTTGCCGTAAGACTGGCCGTAGCGGGAGTAGTAGTGCAGGGTCACGCCGTCTGCGGGGTCGATCTCGAAGTTTTTCTCGCTCTGCTCGTAGCCCAGCTGGGTCTTTGCCACGCTGAGCAGGTCCTCGTCCCAGTTGCCGGTCATCACGGCCTCGGCGTTGGCGGCCTGCCACTCTTCGGGGGTCTCAACGTCGGCGGAGGTGTCGCTCAGGCAGGCTACGGTGTGGTGATGCTCCGGCAGGGGGCAGGTAAGCACTTCCTCGTAGCAGGCGTCAGTGTGGTGGTGGTAGATGGGCTCCACGGTGTCCACCGTCGGCTCCAGTGCCACAGGCTCGGCCACAGCCATAGCCGCCAGCTCGGCGCTCTGGGTGGGCTCCACCACTTGCTCCACAAGCTCGCCCTCTTCCAGTCCACAGGTCAGCTCGTACTCGGTGGTATAGCAGTTTTCATCGTGGGTATGCTCAAATTTCTCGCAGATCAGGGTGCCGTCCTCGGGGTCGAAGCAGTCGTCACCGTGGACGTGCTCTTCCTCCATGCAGGTCAGGGTCTGCACCTCGGTGTAGCAGTCCTCGGTGTGCTCGTGGGGCACAAACTCGATCTGCGGCTCCAGTGCCAGCGGCGCGGGCTCTTCCTCAACGGTGGGCTGGCTGGTGGCAGCAGCGGCGGCCACCTCGTCCGCATTTTCAAGCTCGCCTTCCTCGTAACCGCAGGTGAGCACCTTGGTGTAGCAATCCGCGGTGTGGGTGTGCTCCTCCTCGCCGCACTGGTACTGCGCGGTCATCGAGATGCCCACGCCATGCAGCTGCCAGTTGACGAACAGGGTGGTGATCATGGCAAGTGCCAGCACAAATGCGGTGTAGCGCCGCAGGGTGTGCCGGTTCTCACGGAACCGCTCCATGTACGTTTTAAGAATGTCGTTCATAACGAAATACCTCCTCCCGGGGTCAATGGATCAACGAGAAACTGGACAAGGGCCATATCCGCAGGAAAACCCTGCCCACGATCTGGCTTTTTTCAACGCAGCCTATCACGCTGCTGCGGCTGTCGATAGAGGTGGCACGGTGGTCGCCCAGCACGAAGTAGCGGTTTTCCGGCACCTGATAGGGGAACCGGATGTCGCATTCGCCCACGGTCAGCGCGTCCACATAGGGTTCGTCCAGCGCCACGCCGTTTACCGAGACTACGCCGTTCACGTCCATATCGATCACATCACCGGGCTGCCCGATGATGCGCTTGAGCAGCAGCTTGTTCTGCCAGTAAAACCCGCATAACTCACCGTTTTCAATGTGGTTGGATTTTACCAGCAGGATAATGTCTTTATCATTTAATGTAGGGTACATGCTGTCGCCGGAGACCTGAAGCACCGGCAGAAACAGCGTAGCCAGCAGCACGGCTGCTGCGGCCACCACCACCAGAATATAGATCGTACTGCGCAGCACCCGCTGGTAGCGGCTCTGGTACGCAAGACGCTCACGTTCTGCGGCCACTTCCTCGGTGGAAGGGATGGAAGCGAACCGGATATCGCGTTTTTTCATGTTTCCTCCGAAGGCAGACCGTCAGTGCTGCGGTATTGATCCAGCAGCTCGTTGGCCTTGTGGTCAAATGCCTGCCAGCGCTGCTGCACCTCCTGCTCGGCGCGCTCTACCATGGCCTTGCAGTCGGCCTCGGTCTGGGTGCGTTTTTGCGCGGCGGCGGCGGTCATGGCGTCGCATTCCTGCTGCGCCTGCGCTTTCAGGCTGTCGGCGTCTGCCTGTGCCTGCTCCAGAATGCGCTTGGCCTCGCTGCGCGCCTGCGAAAGGGTATTGGCGGCGGTGGCGTTGGTGTCCGCAAGACTGGCCTGCACCGAGTGCAGATAGTCATCGGCGGCGGCCTGCGCGGCGGCGAACACGTTGTTCAGCTCCAGCGCGGCCTGCGCGATGGAACCGGCGCTTTCCAGCCGGAGCTGCCGGTCCTGCAGCTGCGCGGTAAGCGCGGCGTTCTGCGCCTTGAGCTGGTCCTCGCTCTGCTTCAGCGCATAGATGATCTCTATCAGTTCAGCGCGGTGCATCCGCCGCAGTTCACGATCTGCCATTTGCGTACAAACTCCCGAATGTAAAGATAACGAAAATTATTTCGAAAATACCGAAACAACTTAAAGGAAATGCCTGATAATTCACTTGTTGCCACGCAATTTGCGCAGCGGGAGAGACCTTTTATAAACTATCTTAGTTTAGCACATTCCATGTAACAACAATATAACAAATCAGACACAAAATCAAGAGATAAAGCCCAAAAAATATCGCATTTTTTTGCTTTTTATATAGAAAAAGCCCAAAAAACGGCCACTGACCCCCCAAAAGCTTAAAAAGTTTGTTCACAATTCTGGAACGTGAAGTGCTGCGCAGTAATGCACTGAATTACAGCGTGTACGAAAAACGGGAGCCGCACTTTTCGAAAAAAGCGCGGCTCCCGGATCTGAACTTTGGGGTGATGCTTTTACTTGCCGAAGCTGCCCAGCAGGCTGTTCAGCGATACAAAAGACTGGTAGATGACGTTAACGTTGTTGATGATGGAGCTTGCACCGGAGAAGATGCGGGCAATGTAGTTGAACACCTTGCCGATGTCCAGGAAGGACTGATAAGCGTTGCTGGCGCCGCCGTCCAGATAGGTCATCTCCTCGGCTTCGATAGCGGAATAGCTGGCGGGCATTTTCATGGTAGAAGTAGTCATGGTAAGATCCCTTTCTTCAATGGTGTCATTGTGTTTACAGCAGTGTTCAGAACATGGTGGCGACCAGCAGGGTAGTAAGCAGGGCACCGGCCACAAGGGCAGGGCCTACATACTTTTGCCACTGGGTGGCGGCAGGCTGGGTGGTGGGCTGCGGCACGGTAGAAGTACCGGCCTTGGCAGTCCAGTGGGCGTAGATGGTGGCGTCGGAGGTGAACACGGTGGAGGTGGTCACCTTGCTGCCGCCCACCGGCTCGGTGTACCAGCCATCAAAGGTGTAGCCCGTCATGGTAGGCTGCTCGGGCGTGCTCTCCAGTTTGCCGGACAGGTTCGTGTAGGTTACCACGGTGGAGCAGATGCCGCCTTGGGCATCCATACCAATGGCGTACACGTTCTCTTCCTTTTTGCTCCCTGAAGTTTTGTCGGCGGCAAATGCAGCCGGCAGTGCGCAGCACAGCAGCGTGAACAGGCAAAGCCCGACCACCAGCGTTTTCAGGAATTTTTTCATGAGATCCCTCGCTTTCCTTCACAAAGATGGAGACACTGCCCCGCCCGGGGACAGCCCGGACATCGGCGTAGTTTCTTCAACTTATTTTTATCACATCCAGTGTACCAGAATCGCAACAAAAAATACAGTCTTTTGAGAAAATAATAAGAAAAATCAGGAAAAAAATAAATTTCACCTTTGCAATATGAATCTTGTGCCCCCTGCGGACTGTGTTTTTTGAAAAACGCATCCCGCAAAACTTGCCTTTCGTAAAAACATGGAAGGATATGGAAAACGCAGGGTCCCGGCCGCAAAGCCCAAAAACCGACCCAAACCGCCGCAAGTGCGGCAGACAGCGCACAGAAAAAGCTGCAAAAATGCGGCGCACCTCTTGTGGAACAGCGGAAAATATGCTATACTGTTTTGCATGATGCGCCATCGCCAAGCGGTAAGGCAGGGGACTTTGACTCCCCCATCGTAGGTTCGACTCCTGCTGGCGCAACCAGAAGAAGGCCGCTGCACAGGGAACTGTGCAGCGGCCTTCTTTATTTTTTGTTCTCCGGCAGCTTGAAGTAGCCGCGGTATTCGTCCGAGTAGATCTTGCTGCCCATACGGCTCACACCGCCGTACAGGTGGGTGCGCATCAGCGGCTCGATGGCGTCCAGATCCTTCTCACGCAGGATGCGCAGCATCTCGGCGTGCTCGCTGACGACGCTGGACACGTTGCGTGCACCCACGATGTCCAGACGGATAAAGCGGGAGTAGTCTGCCTGCGGACGGGTCATCTGCTCCCAGAGGTACTCCTTGCTGGTCTTGTGGAACCAGTACTCGTGCATGGCAAGGTCGCAGCTGAGGAAGTGGTTGAAATCAAAGTTCTCCGGGTCGCTGCGCCCTGCAGCGGCTTCCAGCAGCATATTATAAAGGTGTTCTACCGCAAGGATCTCCATGGGCGAGCAGCTCTGCACAAAGTCCCGGAACACCATGCCCTCCACTGCAACACGCTGGAAGATGAGCTGGTCCACCACGCCGGTGTCGATGGCGGTAACAATGGTGCCCTTGCAGGGAATGATCTGCACAAAGCGGTTCTGCTCCAGCCGCTGCAAAACGCTGCGGATAGGAGTGCGGGAAACGCCGAACCGCTTGCACAGCTGGTTTTCGCTCAGCGCTTCCCCGGGCAGGATCTTCAGTGCGCAGATCTCGTCCTCGAGAATATGATAGAGCTCATCAGTGTGCTGTAATGTAGCCATAGTTGTTCTCCATTTATCCGGTAAATATAAGCTTATTATCATTGTACCGTTCCGGCGACAGAATGTCAATGCTTGAATAGAAGTTTATGACAGCTCTTGTATACAGGAACTTACAATCGGGCAAAACACGGATCTTGTAGTGACGAAACTGGTATATTAGATGAAAACACCAGAAAAAAGTTGAATAAATGCTGAAAAAAAGGTGAATATTGTGCCAAATGCACAAAGAAACCTCAATAAGTTCAGTGAATATTGCTCTTATGGAAATATGTATTTTTTGTTACGATAGCAGCACGAAGTAAATGCTGTATACAGGCTGACCGGCAAAGAGACAAGCACGAGGCAGTTTCCCGGCGGCCTGACACAAGTTGGAGGACAATCGTATGAAAAAGATCTCTCGTCGCAGCTTTCTGAAGGTATCCGGCGCAGTGGCCGCAGCAGGTGCAATGGCAGCCTGCGGTGGTTCTGCCTCTTCCACCACCACCGCAGCACCTGCAGCCAGCTCCGCAGCCAGCTCTGCAGCCGGCGGTGATGACAAGTTTGCCTCTCTGGGCAGCTTTACCATGACCGTGGGTCATGCACAGCCCGAAGGCAACCCCCGCTTTGTCTCCATGGAAAAGTTTGCCGAGGATGTGGCTGCTGCCACCAACGGCCATGTGAAGATCGAGGTTTACGGCAACGGCCAGCTGGGCACCGAGAAGGAGATGCTGGAGCAGGTGGTCGCAGGTACCATTCAGGGTATGCGCGGCGGCCAGTTCGACTTCAGCCCCCGCCTGCTGATGTTCACCCTGCCTTTCCTGACCAACACCCGTGCACAGGTCACCGCTCTGCTGCAGAGCGAGCTGGCACAGAAGGTGTGCGCTGAGGCCGAGGGCGAGACCGGCACCGTCATCATCAACCTGTGCGATGCAGGCGGCTACCGTCAGTTCTCCAACTCCAAGCACCCTATCAAGGCTCCGGCAGACCTGAAGGGCCTGAAGATGCGCACCAACGGCATGAAAACCATCGACATGACCTTCCAGGCCATGGGCGCTACCACCACCACCATCCCGTACTCTGACCTGTACATGGGCCTGAAGACCAGCGTTGCAGACGGTCAGGAGAACCCTTGGGTCAACGTGGAAGGCATGAAGTTCTACGAGGTGCAGAAGTACTTCACCGAAGTGAACTACCAGTTCCATCCGGATCCCTTCTATGTGAACGCTGCATGGTGGAACGCTCTGCCCGAGGAGTTCCGCGATGTCATCACCGAGTGCGCTACCGCTATGGGCGAGTACAACGACCAGCTGATCGACCAGAACTCCAGTGCTGCAAAGCAGACCATCGTGGACTACGGCTGCGAGGTGTACGAGCCCTCCGCAGATGAGCTGAAGGCTTTCCAGCAGGCTGTGCAGTCTGTGTACGACAAGTGCATCAGCGAGGGCATCTGCACCGCAGACGAGCTGAAGGAGATGCAGGATATCGTTGCAAAGGCATAACCGCTTGCGCGTATATCGTTTTTATTGAGGCACGGGGGCAGCCTTCGGGCTGCCCTTTCTCAATGATAAACCACCCACAACATTACAGGAAAGGGGCTGAGCACAATAGAAGCGCTCAAAAAATTCGGGAAAAAGCTGTTTGACCTGTACTTTTTCATCGGGATCGTCGCTATGGCACTGCTTGCCGCGCTGGTCATTTTTACGGTCATTGCACGCTACTGCTTCTCCCTGAGCTGGAAGCAGCTGGCAGAGTTCAACACCACCCTGTTTGCCTTTACCACCTTCTGGGGCATGGGCATCAACGTCATCAAGGATGAGCACGTCATGATCGACATCATCTACGACGGCGTCAAGCCCGCCCGCAAGCGCTGGCTGGCCATCGTCAACTATCTCATCGTACTGGCCGTGGATCTGGTATTCACCTATCAGGGCTTCAAGTATGTTGGCGTTGCAGGCAAGCAGATCAGTCAGGGCATGGAGATCCCCATGATGTATATGTACGGCATCATGCCGGTTTGCGGCATCATTTGCGCCATCTGCGTCGTGATCAAGATTATCACCCTGTATAAGGCCGACATTTCCTTCTTTGCGCCCAAGAACAAGGCGCTAACCAAGGAAGACGCATAAGGGAAAGGAGAGAAAATACTTATGGCAATGCTCATCCTTCTGGTGCTGCTGATCTTCTTTGCTGCGCTGGGCGTGCCGCTGGCCTTTGCAATCGGCGCTTCCTGCGTGAGCTATATTCTGATCTACGCACCCAACTTTATCACCATGCTGCCGCAGCGCGTATGGAACGGCGCTTACAGCGAGCTGATGATCGCCATGCCGCTGTTCATGCTGGCCGGTGAGCTGATGAATACCGGCGGTATCACCCAGCGCATCATCAACTTCTGCATGGAGCTGCTGCGCCCGGTGCGCGGCGGTCTGGGCGAAGTGAACATCGTGGCATCAATGATCTTCGGCGGCATCTCCGGTTCCTCTGTGGCAGATACCTCTGCTCTGGGCTCCATCCTGATCCCCGCCATGGAAAAGGAGGGCTACCCTCCGGAGGCCTCTGCGGGCATCACCGTTGCTTCCTCCACCATGGGCATGATCATCCCGCCCTCTACCCCCATGATCGTTTACTCCATGATCTCCGGCGCATCCGTGGGTGCTCTGTTCATGGCAGGTGCCGTGCCCGGCATCCTGATCGGTCTGACCCAGCTGGTCCTCGTGTACATCATCAGCGCAAAGAAGGGCTGGCACCCGGCAAAGGCCAAGTTTGACGCAAAGCGCGCCGCCAAGAGCCTGCTGAGCGGCATTCCCGCCCTGATCATGCCGGTGTTCATTATCATCTGCGTTTCCTTTGGCGTCTGCACCGCCTCCGAGAGCGCAGGTGTCGCTGTGCTGTACTCCATTCTGGTGGGCTTCTTCGTTTACAAGGAGCTGACCTGGAAGGGTGTCTGGGAGGCACTGAAAAAGACCCTGATCTCCTCCTCCTCCATCATGCTCATCATCGGCTTTACCACCATCTTCACATGGGTGCTCACCATGCAGAAGGTGCCGCAGACCGTGGGCGCATTCTTCATGTCCCTCAACCTGCCCGCGTGGGCCATTGCGCTGATCTTTGACGTGCTGATCCTGCTGATCGGTACCTTCATCGACGTCAGCCCCGCCATCCTACTGCTGACTCCCATCCTGCTGCCGGTCATGCAGCAGTACGGCTTCTCTCCGCTGCAGTTCGGCGCTATGATGATTACCGGCCTTGCTATCGGTCTGGTCACGCCTCCCGTTGGCATGTGCCTGAACGCCTGCAACAAGATCAACCGTATGCCCATCATTGAGATCTTCAAGGGCGCTGCACCTTATGTCATCTGCAACGTCATCGTGCTGATTTCTATCAGCCTGTGGGGCCCGCTGACCACCGCCCTGCCGCAGCTGCTGGGTTACAGCATTTTCTAAGCATAGGTCTGTACGCAGCCGCACCCGCCGCAAAGCGGGTGCGGTTTATAATAGGAACCCGAGAAAAAAGAGAAGGTGTAAGAATTGACTCTGAAGGAAAAGATGAAAAAGGGCCCGGTTTTCGGTATGGCGTGCTTTACCGGCACGACCTGCGTGATCGAAAACATTGCCATGTCCGGTCTGGATTTTATCTATCTGGATCTGGAGCACACCAACTATATGCTGGATGAAGCATTCGAAAAGCAGATCATGGCGGCAAAGCTGCATGATATTTCGGTGCTGGTGCGCATGGCAGACGACAACGAGGTAGCCATCCGCAAGGTGCTGGAATGGGGCGCAGACGGCGTTGTGATCCCCCACTGCAAGACGGCCGAAATGGCACGCCGCAGCGTGGAGGGCGCAAAGTTTGCACCGCTGGGCCGCCGCGGCGGCGAGACCAACGTGCGTGCTGCCGGTTTTGGTTACCACAACTTTGACTGGAACGCCTACATCGAGCAGCAGAACCGGGATACGCTGGTCATCCCTATGGACGAGGACTTTGAGTTTACCGACAACATCGACGAGATCCTTGACGTGCCCGGCATTGATGCCGTCAACTTCGGACCCATCGACTACGCTGTTTCCAAGCAGCTGAAGATCGGCTACTCCATGGGCGAGGAGGTCCACGAGGCCTACAAGACGCTGGTGGCAAAGTGCCGCGCCAAGGGTCTGGGCGTTCTGGGCCCGGTGGTGCCTCCCACGCAGGAGAACCTGAAGCAGGCTATTGCAGACGGCTACAACATGATCATTCTCGGCAATGATATGTGGCACTTCCAGAAGGCTTTGAAGGAACTGGTGAACGATCAGGTTGCACCGGTGCGCAAGGAACTGCTGGGCGAGTAACCGCTGACCACTGAAAAAAGCAAAAAGGCACATACCCTCGCAGACGCGGCAGGGTATGTGCCTTTTTGTGTATCGGCTTGCTTTGCCGCACAAAAGGCGGTAAACTGGGTACAGACAAAATGCCCGAAAAGGAGAAACGACATGGCATATACAAAGGCTGACCTCAAGCACGACCTTGCCGCGATGGGGCTGACAGGCAACGAGACTATCCTGATCCATTCCTCCATGAAGTCCATCGGCCCAGTGGAGGGCGGCGCAGACACGGTTCTGGACGCATGGATGGAGTTTTTTGCGGAGGGCTTGCTGCTGCTGCCCACCCACACATGGCGGTTCATCAACGAGGAAAACCGGGTGTTCGATGTGCGCCGCAGCCCGTGCTGTGTGGGCATTCTGCCGGAGCTGTTCCGGCAGCGCCCCGGGGTGGTGCGCTCGCTGCACCCCACCCACAGCATGGCGGCTTACGGCAAGGGGGCGGCTGCTACGACCGGCTGCGGGCAGCCCACGGCAAAGTGCTGTTGCTGGGGGTCACCCACGCCCGCAACACCTTTATCCATAGCGTGGAGGAGGTGCTGAACGTGCCGAACCGCCTGACCGACAAGCCCATGCAGATGACCGTGGTGGACGAAACCGGGGTGCAGCACACCGTCTATATGCGCCGCCACTACAACGCGCAGCAGCCGCATATCTCGGAGGATTTCGTCAAGCTGGAGCAGGCATATCTGGACTGCGGCGCAGCCCGGAACACAAAATTTGGCGATGCAAAGTGTATCCTGTGCGACGCCGAGGGGCTTTTTCGGGTCACTCGCCATGTTCTTGCCCCGAACCCCGAGGCCTTTGTCACCGAGCCTGTCATCCCGCCGGAGCGCTGGCAGGGGGAAATTTTGTAATGCAATGCCGGGCAGCTTGCAGCTGCCCGGCATTTTTTGCTTTTTGCTCAGCAGAAGCGGATACGGTACTCCCGAGGGGTGCAGTGCTTGATCTCCCGGAAGGTCTTGATAAAATAGCTGGCATCGGAAAAACCGCATTCCAGCCCCACCTCGCCGGTCTTGAGCCGGGTGGAGCGCAGCAGCTCTGCGGCCTTTTCCACCCGGAACTGCTTGACGTACTGGATGGGCGTGATGCCCAGAAACTGCCGGAAGCTGCGCAGACAGGCACTTTCGCTCAGGGCAACGCAGTCGGCCAGCTTTTCCACGGTCAGCTCCTCGGCGTAGTGCTCCTCTACATAGCGGAGCATCTGCTTCATCCGCTCCGAGGCGATCTGCTCCTGCTCCGATACCTTCACCTTGCCGCTGACGCATTGGGTGATGAGCAGCCGCAGGGCGGCAGTAAGGTGGTAGCGCACCCGGTTCTCGTAGTCAAAGGGCTCGTCCGCCACGCCCTTCCACGCCTCCCGCAGGCAGAGCAGCACCTGCCGCTGCCATGGCACGGCCTCGTCCAGCAAAAAGAAGGGCGGCGTGCCGGGCTGCAAGAGAGGGCGGATGAGTTTTTGCCAGAATACGGTGTCCATGCCGCCGACAAGCCGGGGCTGGAACACGCCGGAGTGCAGCAGCGCCCTGCCCTCGGCAGGCTCTACCGCGTGCAGCGCCCCGGAGTTGATAAACACCCCCTGCCCGGTCTGCAAAGTCAGCCGGGTCTTGTTCACATCCACATGGATGGGCCCCAACGCCGCCAGAATGAACTCAAATTCCTCGTGCCAGTGCCACGCCACCGAAAAACAGGAAAGATCCTCGGCGTAGCAGGCGATAGGGAACAGCGGGCTGCCGTGCTGGGCCTGCTCCCGCCCGGCGGCATCGGCCACCACGGCAGTAGCGCTGGACAGCCCCACCCGGCCGCTGGTATAAGAGGCACAGCTTGTCTGATATGCCATATTCACCAAATCCTTTCCGCAATACTTTGAATGTTTTTTGTCAATGCCGGTTTTGTTGCATATACTATGCGGTTTTATTCTATTATTAGCGATTGTTTTGTGGTATTATCCTATCAGAGCTTCCAAGCTCAGTATAGCACCAAGGCAGCCGGGACGCAAGCTGTGCAAGTGTTTCCACTGCCGGGCAAAACCGCTATTCTCCCGCCGTCTGTCCAAAGAGGACTGGACGGCAAGTGTAACATAAACCATTTCATCAAGGAGGTATTCCTATGCTTCGTATCGAGTATTTTGATAAGGAACGTTTCATGCGCCAGCTTTCTGCCAGCCACGGCAGCGTGCTGCTGCATCTGGACAACGGCAAGACCTGCGACCTGAAAAAGGACACTACCGCACGCTCCATGCTGCAGATGATGGACACTGCCCCCAAGAAGGGCTTTGACCTCACCGTGACCGACCCTGCCGACGTGACCGGCTTCCTGCGCTATATGCTGGAGGCAGGCCGCACCGAGCGTGTGGCCGGCTGAGTAATGCCAATCTCTTATCCCAATAAGTGTCACAGCAAATGCAAAACGCCCGCCCCGGTCATGCCGGGGCGGGCGTTTTGCTCATTTTACCGGAAGGCTTGCGCGGGCGGGCAGTCTGTGGTAAGCTGAAAGCAGAAAAAACAAGATGGAGGGAACGACTATGAACCTGAAGGAAGCATTCCGCTACCAGAACAAGCTCCAGGCTCTGCTGGACGAGGCGCAGGGCATTCTGGACTGCGATGCCAACGTGACCAAGGTGGCCAACACCTATCTGCGCCATAAGGTGATGCCCGAGGCCGAGGACGAGACCGTTATGGACGTGGCACAGACCGAATATGCAGAGCAGATCACCGACGTTGCCCGGTTCATGCTCTATCTGCTGGAGGAGAAGAGCCGCCTGTTTGCCGCCATCCGCAAGGCAAAGGATGCGCTGGACATGGATATGGACAGCGAGGTCAGCCTGAATGCCGCGCGGCAGAGCATTGCCCGCACCTTCAAACGGATGAACGACCTGCGCAGTTCTGAGCAGCTGCTCTCCGGCGGGGGCACCGGCTACCGCTTCAACGCCGAGGGCAACCAGATCTCCTACTGCTGCGATGTGAAGCGGGTGACCACCATCAACTACGACCGCAAGGTCATCCATGCGGCGCTGAGCAAACTGAACCGGCAGGCAGACGAAACCTCCAACCGGCTGGACCTCTGCCTTGTGACCTCCAAGGTAGACTACACTGTCCCCTTTGATGTAAATGCCAGCTTTGCCGAAGTCTTTGAGATCTATCTGGAAAACGCCAAAAACTAAATAAACGTTCCACCGGCTATTTTGGGTGCGGCAAGCGCCGGGTGTACAGCTGCCGGTTCAGGTGCAGATGAACTATAACGCTGCACATTTCCGCAAGGAAGTTTTGGTACGGCTCACCTTACGAGCCAGCTATTATGAAAAAATCTTGCGTTCGGCTTTTCCGCCACCGCCAGACGCTTTTTCGCCGAAACCGTCCCTTGCTCCTTCCCGCATTCCTGCTTTTGCGCTTACGTCTCCATGGGCAGGCAGGCAAGCCACCCTTCATGAATTTGCCCCGCAGACTGCTGCGGGCACACACTTTCTGCGTGCCGGGTGGGCGCTCTGCGCCCCTTTGCACGCGGAGTAAAATGACAGCCGCCCCTGCGCTTGCCGTATCCAAAATAGCCGGTGAAAAAACCAAGACCGGAGGAATGCTCTATGAAAAAATGCAACCTGTTTTATCTCAGTGGACTGTTGTTTTTTCTTGTTGCGGCGCTGAACTTTTTTACCGGCGAGAATCACTCTACGGCGGTGGTATGGCTCTGCCTTGGCTCCGCCTTTTTGTGTCTGGGTGCTTCGCAGCGGAAAAAATAAAGCATTCCTGCAGCCCCGGTGGTGGAAAAATCTGGCCGGGGCTGCAATTCTTTGCGGGGCTTGTTCGTATTCCAGACAGAACGACCAAATTTCGACAAAGACGAGGTATGTGTATGTCAACCAAACCGATCGATTCCACTGCCGCGACCCGCTTTGACCTGAGCGCAGCGGCTCTTCATATCCTTGCCATGGCGCTGATGCTGATGGACCACCTGTGGGCGACGTTGCTGCCCGCGCAGGAATGGCTGACCTGTGCCGGGCGGGTGGCGTTTCCCATCTTTGCCTTTATGGCGGTGGAGGGCTACTTCCACACCCACGACCTGAAAAAATACACCCTGCGTCTGCTGTTGTTTGCCCTGCTTTCGGAAATCCCCTTCGATTTGATGTACGGCGGTACATGGTTCTACCCGGTGCACCAGAACGTCATCTGGACGCTGCTTTTGGGCATTCTGGGCATCCACTTGATGGAAACGGTGCGCAAAAAGCAAAAAACAGGACTGTACCTGCTGGTATCCGCCCTTGTGGTGGTGGCGGGTGCGGTGCTGGGCACGCTGGGCATGGTGGACTACTACGGCGCCGGTGTGTTGACTGTGTTCATCTTCTACTTTTTTCACGGGCACGGGCGCAAGTGGTGGTGTCTGCTGGGGCAGCTGGCAGCGCTGTACTGGGTCAACGTGGAGCTGCTGGGCGGGCTTATGTACCCCATTCAGCTCTTTGGCATGGACTTTGAGCTTTGCCAGCAGGGGCTGGCGCTGCTGGCACTGGTGCCCATCTGGCTGTACCGCGGTCGGCAGGGCTACCACAGCAAGCCTTTCCAGTATGCCTGCTACGCCTTTTACCCCGTGCACATGCTGCTGCTGGTTCTGGTGCTGAATTTCGTGAACCGGTAAGGAAAACGGAGCGCCCCAAAAACATTTTTACGCGTGGGGCGTAGAGAGGAACTTCCGCTGAAAATAGCCAAAGCGCATACGGAGCCATTCGAAATCGTCCCGCCGGTACAAGGCCGCTGCACAAAGCGCTGTGCGGCGGCTTTTTTGCAGGAAAACCGACACATGTTCACAAAAAGTTCAGCCTTTTGAGCAAAAAATACTATTTTTTTCGTGTAAAATAGACAACATGGATTGAATGCCGCCCGCGATTGGATTATAATAATAATGTATGCAAAAGCGCATTTGCTGTGTTTTTTATAACGCGTACTGTTTGAAAATGACGTAGATGCGCAATGCGGGAAGCTAAAAAGAAAAAACGCCGTTGCGGGTCTTTGCCGCAAACGACTTGTTTGCCATAGCAGCCGGGGCGTTATGTTCCGGTTATTTGTCCTTAGGAGGAAAAACAAGGTGAGAGTAGGTCTTGACATCGGCAGCACCACTATCAAGTGCGTGGTGCTGGGCGAGCATGATGAACTGCTGTATTCTACATACGAACGACATTATAGTCATATTCTGGAAAAGGCGCAGGAGCTGCTGCGGCGCATTGATGCCGAGCATCTGCATGGCCGCAAGGCGCTGCTCAGCATCTCCGGCTCTGCCGGTATGGGCTTAGCCGACAGCTGCGGTGTGCCCTTTGTGCAGGAGGTGTTCTCCACCCGTGTGGCGGTCAAGCGCTTTATGCCAAAGACCGATTGCGTCATTGAGCTGGGCGGCGAGGATGCCAAGATTCTGTTTCTGACCAACGGCACCGAGGTGCGCATGAACGGCAGCTGTGCCGGCGGCACCGGTGCTTTCATCGACCAGATGGCTACCCTGCTGAAGATGAGCGCCGAGGAAATGAACAAGGCTGCCGAGCAGGCGCAGCGCACCTATACCATCGCTTCCCGCTGCGGCGTGTTTGCAAAAAGTGACGTGCAGCCGCTGATCAATCAGGGCGCCCGTACCGAGGATATCGCCGCCAGCATCTATAAGGCCGTGGTCAACCAGACCATCGCCGGTCTGGCACAGGGACGTCCCATCAAGGGCAATATCCTTTATCTGGGCGGCCCGCTCACCTTCAGCACCGTGCTGCGCAAGAGCTTTGACGAAGCGCTGAACGTGACCGGCACCTGCCCGGAAAACAGCCTGCTGTATGTGGCGCTGGGCGCTGCTCTGTATGCCGACAAGGAGTTTGTGCTCACCGAGGTGGCCGATGCGCTGGACAAATACGCCGCCACTGCTACCTATGCCAGCGAGCCGCCGCTGTTCGCCAGCAAGGAGGAGTACGAGGCTTTCCACGCACGGCACATGTCTCACAGTGTGCCCCGCGTGGCTTTTAGTGCCCACTGCGGGCCGGTGCATATCGGCATCGACTCCGGTTCTACCACCGTCAAGCTGGTGGTGGTGGACGAAAAGAGCCAGATTTTGTACACCAACTATCAGCCCAACCTTGGCAACCCGCTGCCCCTCATCCGGGAGCAGCTGCTCAAGATCTATAAGGAGCATCCGGGGCTGCAGGTGGCCAGTGTTACCACCACCGGCTACGGCGAGGAGCTGGTAAAGAACGCTTTCCGCTGTGATTACGGTCTGGTGGAAACGGTGGCGCATTTTACCGCAGCCAAGTACTTTATGCCGGACGTGGACTTCATCATTGATATCGGCGGGCAGGACATGAAGTGCTTCAAGATCGAGGATGGTGCCATCAGCAACATCTTCCTGAACGAGGCCTGCTCCTCCGGCTGCGGCAGCTTTTTGCAGACCTTTGCGCAGGCGCTGGGCTACGACGTCAAGGAGTTTGCCGCGCTGGGTCTGTTCGCAGACCGCCCGGTGGACTTGGGCAGCCGCTGCACTGTGTTCATGAACAGCTCGGTCAAGCAGGCGCAAAAGGACGGTGCCAGCATCGAGAATATCTCTGCAGGCCTGTCCATCAGCGTGGTCAAGAACGCGCTGTATAAGGTGATCCGCGCTTCCAGCCCGGAAGAGCTGGGTCGCAAGATCGTGGTGCAGGGCGGTACCTTCTATAATGAAGCCGTGCTCCGCGCCTTTGAAAAGGAGATGGGCGTGGAGGTCATCCGGCCGGACATTGCCGGATTGATGGGCGCTTACGGCGCTGCTTTGTACGGCCTGCGCCAGAGCCATAAAAACAACCAGACCACCTCTGCCATGATGGACGAGCAGGAACTGGAAAAGTTTGCACAGCAGGTGGTCAGCGTCAAGTGCGGCGGCTGCGGCAACCATTGCCAGCTGACCGTCAACACCTTTGCCGATGGCCGCAAGTTCATCTCCGGCAACCGCTGCGATAAGCCCGTTACCGGCAAGAGCGAGGACAACAGCCTGAACCTGTACGCCTACAAGCAGCAGCTGCTGGCCAGCTACAAGCCTGTGCCCGGCAAGCGCGGTTCTATCGGTATCCCACTGTGTCTGGGCTTCTACGAGCTGCTGCCCTTCTGGTACGCCTTCTGGACGAGCCTTGGCTTTGCGGTGCACACCAGCCCGGTGTCCACCCGCGGGCTGTATCTGGCCGGACAGGCTACCATCCCCAGCGATACCGCCTGCTTCCCGGCAAAGCTGAGCCACGGCCACATCAAGGCGCTGAGCCAGATGCAGCTGGACGCCATCTTCTACCCCTGCCTGACCTACAATGTGGACGAGGGACTGGGCGACAACCACTATAACTGCCCGGTGGTGGCCTACTACCCGGAGGTTCTGGCAGGCAACTGCCCGGAGCTGGAAGGCAAAAAGTTCATCTATGATTATGTGGGCATCCACCGCCCCAAGGACTTTGTGCACAAGATGGCAAAGGAGGTGCTGCCCAAGTACTTTGGCGGCATCTCCGAGCGGGAGGTGCAGGCAGCAGCCGATGCCGCCTACGCGGAGTACGAAGCGCACATGGCAAAGATCCGAGTAAAGGGCAGTGAGATCATTGACGAGGCGCGCCGTCAGGGCAAGCGCATCATCGTGCTGGCAGGCCGCCCCTATCATGTAGACCCGGAGGTCAACCACGGCATCGACCATCTGATCACCCGTCACGGGGCTGCGGTGGTCACCGAGGACAGCATCTCCAACCGGGTGCAGAAGTTCCCCACCAGTGTGCTGAACCAGTGGACCTACCACAGCCGCCTGTACGCTGCCGCCAAGTACTGCACCACCCAGAAGGATATGGATCTGGTGCAGCTGGTGTCCTTCGGCTGCGGCGTGGATGCCATTACCACCGATGAGACCCGCGAGATTTTGCAGCGGGGCAACAAGCTGTACACCCAGCTGAAGATCGACGAGATCACAAACCTCGGTGCCGTGAACATCCGTCTGCGCAGCCTGTTTGCCGCACTGGACGAGCGGGACGAGGCCGCCGCAGAAAAGTCAGAATAAAAGATAGGCTGAAGGTCTTCCCCCCGGCGGGGGAAAGCTTTTGAGGGGACTATCTTGTTTAGAGTAACATAGGAGGAACCTATGGAATATCATTATCCCAAATTTACCCCGGAGATGAAAAAGACCCATACCATCCTCATCCCCAACATGGCCGTTACCCAGTTCCGGCTTATGGAGTACGCACTGCGCTGCGAGGGCTACAAGTGTGAGCTGCTGGGCAACTGCGGCAGTGCCGTGGCACAGCTGGGGCTGAAGTATGTCCACAACGATACCTGCTACCCGGCGCTGCTGGTCATCGGCCAGTTTCTGGATGCGCTGAACAGCGGCAAGTATGATCTGGAGCACACTGCCTTGCTGATCACCCAGACCGGCGGCGGCTGCCGTGCCTCCAACTACATCCATCTGCTGCGCAAGGCGCTGGTCAAGGCCGGTTACCCGCAGATCCCGGTGGCAAGCCTGAACTTTTCCGGTCTGGAAAAGGACAGCGGCTTCCAGATGACCCTCCCGCTGGCGCGCAAGTGTATCGCCTGCATCTTCTACGGCGATATGCTGTGTGCGCTGCGCAATCAGGTGGCCCCCTACGAGAACGAAAAGGGGGCTGCTGACCGCATGGTGGATCGCTGGATCGCCCGTCTGGGCCGTGCCTTGCTGGCCGGTAAAGGCTTTACTTCCCGGGAAATGAAGCACACCTTCCCGCTCATCGCAAAGGAATTTGCCACTATCCCGGTCACCCGGGTGCCCAAGGTCAAGGTGGGTGTTGTGGGTGAGATCTACGTCAAGTACAGCCCGCTGGGCAACAACGACTTGCAGAAGTTTCTGGAAAGTCAGGACTGCGAGGTGAACTTCCCCGGTCTGATGGGCTTTGTGCAGTACTGCGCCTTCAACATGGGCGAGGATCATGTGCTGTACGGCGGCAAGCTGGCTGTAAAGGTAGGCACCGACCAGTTCCTCAACTGGTTGGACAGCGTGGAGCGTGTCATGCTCAAGGCAGAGACGGACGCCGGGTTCTATGCGCCGGGCCCCTTCAAGGAGCTGGTGGAAAAGCCCAAGGGGGTCATCTCGCTGGGTGCAAAAATGGGCGAAGGTTGGCTGCTGACCGCCGAGATGATCGAGCTGGTGCAGGGCGGCTACGGCAACATCGTGTGTGCGCAGCCCTTTGGCTGCCTGCCCAACCATATCGTGGGCAAGGGCATGGTGAACAAGATCCGTGCGCTGTACCCCAGCGCCAACATCACCCCCATCGACTACGACCCCAGCGCCACCCGGGTCAATCAGGAAAACCGCATCAAGCTGATGCTGGCTGTGGCCAAGGAGCGGCTGAACGCCCCCGCAGAAGCCCAGCCGCTTACGGCAGAGCAGCTTGCCGGGGGTGCCCCTCAGGTTGGCGCTACCGTGTAATAGCGGCAAAATACAACGCAAAAGGCTGCTGTACAGTTTTGTGCAGCAGCCTTTTTGGCAAGTAGACGATTTGAAATGGCCTCCGCGCTGCTATGGCCATCTTCAGCGGAAAGCTTATTTATATTTCGCGTTTGTCGCGGCCTGTGGGCCGCTCCAAACGCATCTTCACGAGAAGGGTCGCAATGGAAAGCGGCATCTGAAAACCGCAGGAGTGCCCATTTGAAGGAAAGGAACCGCTATGGAAAAGCCCGCAGCTGCCTGTTATCATCTGCCCGGCCTGTTCGAGTTTTACGAGCTGTACCGCCGCTTTTTGCCGCTGTACCGGGAGCACCGGGAATATTTTTACGACTGGTGCACCATCGGCTCTATCTACGGCGCACCGGCGGGCTGTATCTGGGGCGGGGGACGCATCTCCTGCGGCGGAGCAACGGCGCGCGAGGTGCTGGCGCTGCTGTGGGAATACGGCATCTCCGGGCGGCTGACCTTCAGCAACTCCCTGCTGCGGGCTGAGCACCTTGCCGACCCGCAGTGCAACGCCCTGTGTGAGCAGTTTGCCAAAGCTGGCAGTGTGCCAAACGGCGTGATCGTCCATTCTGATTTGCTGGCGGACTATCTGCAACAGCGTTGGCCGGAGTTGTATCTGGTGTCCTCCACCACCAAAGTGCTCACGGAGTTTGCGGAGCTGCGGCAGGAACTGGAAAAGCCGCAGTTCCGGTATGTGGTGCCGGATTTCCGGCTGAACCCGGCACTGGAGCAGCTGCGCACCCTGCCGCCGGAGCAAAAAGCCAAGATAGAGTTTTTGTGCAACGAGTGCTGCTGGTTCGGCTGCACCGAGCGCAAGCGCTGCTATGAGACAGTCAGCCGTCAAAATCTGGGCGAGAACTGCCCGGACCACCGCTGCGCTGCCCCGGATGCCGCCGAGGGCTACCGCTTTTCCAAGGCGATGCGCAGTCCCGGATTTATTGGGGTGGAGGACATCCGGCAGCGGTACCTGCCCGCAGGCTTTTCCCAGTTCAAGATAGAGGGCAGGGGGCTTGGCAGCGCACTGGTGCTGGAATTTCTGCTTTACTATATGACAAAGCCGGAATACCAGCTGCAGGTGCGGGAGGCAATCTATCTGGACAATATGCTGGATCTTTTTTAAGAAAATTGCACCGGGCAGACCATTTTCTGTCCGGTGCTGTTTTTTGCCTGCGGGATTTGTACCGGAAAACTTTCTTTTCCCGGCAAAGCGTGCTACAATAAACAGGAAATTATTTTTAAAAGCTGTTTTTGGAAATGGTGTGCAGTACTTAGAAAAACGGCTTATAGGAGCAGTGCATGGAAACAACGCAAAAACAGATCGTACTGGGCATTCTGGCCCATGTGGACTCCGGCAAAACCACCCTCTCCGAGGCCATGCTCTACCGCGCAGGTGCCATCCGCAAGCTGGGGCGGGTAGACCACGGAGATGCCTTTCTGGACACCGACAGCTTGGAAAAAGCGCGCGGCATCACCATCTTTTCCAAGCAGGCGCTGCTTACGGCGGGCAATACCGCCATCACCCTGCTGGACACCCCCGGCCATGTGGATTTTTCCACCGAGACGGAGCGCACCTTGCAGGTGCTGGACTATGCCGTGCTGGTGGTCAGCGGAACGGATGGCGTGCAAAGCCACACCGAAACGCTGTGGCGGCTGCTGCGGCGCTACCATGTGCCCACCTTTGTGTTCGTGAACAAGATGGACCTGCCCGGCATGACCCGGGAACAGTTACTTACCCAGCTGAATCACCGCCTTGGCGAGGGCTTTGTGGATTTTGGCGCAGAGCCTGCCGCCCGCAACGAAGCACTGGCGCTGTGCGATGAGCAGCTGATGGAGAAAATGCTGGACGCAGGCACCCTGACCGATGCAGACATTATCCCCGCAGTTGCCCGGCGGCACGTTTTTCCGTGCTGGTTCGGGGCGGCGCTGCGGCTGGACGGGGTGGATGCACTTCTGGACGGGCTTGACCGCTACACCCGCCCCGCCCCGGCGCTGCACGCCTTTGGCGCAAGGGTGTTCAAGGTATCGCAGGACGAGCAGGGGGCACGCCTGACATGGCTGCGGGTCACTGGTGGGGAACTGAAGGTAAAGGCTCTGCTTACCGGCGAAGCGGACGGCGAGCCGTGGGCAGAAAAGGCGAACCAGCTGCGGCTGTACTCCGGCGCAAAATATACCCTGACCGAGGCCATCGGCCCGGGACAGGTGTGCGCTGTGACCGGCCTGACCCATGCAAAGCCCGGCGCCGGGCTTGGGGCAGAGCGGGACAGCGATGTGCCGGTGCTGGAACCGGTGCTCAGCTATCAGGTGCTGCTGCCGGAGGGCGCGGATGTGCACGCCGCGCTGGGCAAGCTGCACCGGCTGGAGGAGGAAGAACCCCAGCTCCATGTGGTGTGGAACGAGACGCTGGGCGAGATCCATGTGCAGCTGATGGGCGAGGTACAGCTGGAAGTGCTGCGCAGCCTGTTGGCGGAGCGGTTCGGGCTGGAAGTGTCCTTTGGCCCGGGCGGTATTTTGTATAAGGAGACCATCACCGAGCCCATGGAGGGCGTAGGCCACTACGAGCCGCTGCGCCACTATGCCGAGGTGCATCTGCTGCTGGAACCGCTGCCCCGGGGCAGTGGGATGCAGTTTGCCGCCGACTGCCGGGAAGAGGTGCTGGATAAAAACTGGCAGCGGCTGGTGCTGACCCATCTGGAAGAAAAGCAGCACCTTGGCGTTTTGACCGGCGCACCGCTGACGGATGTAAAGATCACTCTGCTCACCGGCAAAGCACACCTCAAGCACACTGAGGGCGGCGATTTCCGGCAGGCCACCTACCGCGCCGTGCGGCAGGGGCTGATGCTGGCCAAAAGCCAGCTGCTAGAGCCGTGGTATGCCTTCCGGCTGGAGGTGCCGGCGGAGAATATCGGCCGCGCCATGAGCGATATCCAGCGCATGGAGGGCAGCTTTGACCCGCCGGAAAGTGGCGCGGAGACCGCCACCCTGACCGGCTTTGCGCCGGTATCCACCATGCGCAGCTACCCCATGGAGGTGGTCAGCTACACCCGGGGCAGGGGACACCTGAGTCTGACGCTGGACGGTTACCGCCCCTGTCACAATGCACAGGAGGTCATTGCAGAAAGCGGCTACCAGCCGGAGCATGATCTGGAAAACCCCGCAGATTCTGTGTTCTGCGCCCATGGTGCTGGCTTTGTGGTGCCGTGGAGCGAGGTGCGCAGCCATATGCACGTGGAAAGCGGCTGGGGCAAGGCAAAGCCCGCCCGCCCGGAGGTGCAGGCTGTGCCCCAGCGCCGCGCCATGGCCTACCGTGCTACGCTGGAAGAGGATGCCGAACTGCTCAAAATTTTTGAGCGAACCTACGGCCCCATCAAGCGGGACCCGCTGGCGGCGTTCCGTCCGGTGCAAAAGACCGAACGCCCGGATTTTGCCGCCGAACAGTGGGAAATTGCCCCGGAGTATCTACTGGTGGACGGCTACAACATCATCTTTGCGTGGGACGAGCTGAACGCGCTGGCGAAGGAAAGCTTGGACGCCGCCCGCCGCAAGCTGATGGATATCCTGTGCAACTATCAGGGCTATCAGAAATGCGTGCTCATTCTGGTGTTCGATGCCTACCGCGTGCCCGGCAGCCCCGGTGCCATCGAGCAGTACCACAATATTCATGTGGTCTACACCAAGGAGGCCGAGACCGCCGATATGTTTATCGAGCGGGTCACCCATGAAATCGGCAAGAGCCGCCGTGTCCGCGTGGCGACCTCGGACGGTATGGAGCAGGTCATCATCCTTGGCCACGGCGCACTGCGCGTTTCCGCCCGGATGTTCCACGAGGAAGTGCAGAACGTGGAAAAACAGATCCGCGCCCTTGTGCAGGGGCAGGCGTAAATGCTATCCCTCCCAATTTCCTCTCTTGTGAAAAAGTCGGTTTGGAAAATCCGCAGATTTTCCAAACCGACAATCTTAAAATAATGATTCCGCTAGAAATGCCCACAGCAACGCGGAGGGCATTCAAATCGTTCTCTGGAGGTGCGCCCATGGCTGTGGAAATTACCGAAGAACTTGTCTGGCAGAGCATCCCGCGCCGCGCCCGGGATAGCCATAAGGGTACCTTTGGCAGCGTGCTGGCGGTGGCGGGCAGTGCCTTTTACCGGGGCGCTGCGCTGCTGGCAGCCGAGGGTGCACTGCGCACCGGGGCGGGTATCGTTACCCTTGCAAGCGTAGAGCCGGTGGTCGGCGCCGCCGTCACCCGCCTGCCGGAGTGCTGCCTGTGCCCCTGTAAAGAGGGCGCACAGGGCGGCATTGCGCCGGAAAATGTGCCGCTGCTCCGGCGGCAGAAGGCCACCGTGCTGCTGCTGGGCCCCGGCCTTGGCGGCACGGCGCAAAGTGCCGCCCGGGCCACCGAGACCCGTACACTGGTGCAGCAGCTTCTGCCCGGCTTTGCGGGCGCTGCGGTGCTGGACGCAGACGGTCTGAACGCCGCCGCCCAGCTGCTGGCCGAAGGCAAGCCCTTTCCGCACCCGGCGGGAGAACTGGTAGTTACCCCGCACCCCGGTGAGATGGCGCGCCTGACCGGCCTTTCGGCAGCAGCGCTTGCTACCGACCGGGAGGGCATTGCCCTGCGGTATGCCAAGGCGTGGAATGCTGTGGTGGTGCTGAAGGGGGCACGCACTGTGGTGGCAAGCCCGGATGGGCGGGTGTGCGTGAACCCCACCGGCAACCCGGGGCTTGCCCGGGGCGGCAGCGGGGATGTACTGGCTGGGATGCTTGCGGCGCTGCTGGCCTGCGGTCTGCCCGCCTACCAAGCTGCTGCCTGTGCGGTATATCTGCACGGTGCCGCCGCCGACCGCGCCGCCGCAAAGCGCGGCGAGTACGGGATGCTGCCCCACGATATCCTGCCGGAACTGGGCGCATTGTTTGCGGAAAACCAAAGATAAACGAAAAAAGGCAGCTGCACAAAACACCGTGCAGCTGCCGCTTTTTGTTGCTGTAATTTGCGGTTCAGATTACCGGAACTGGTTGAGGTACTCCTCCGCCGAGCGGGTCATCTCTTTGGAGAAATCGGAGTTATACTTGCGGTTGCAAAAGGCGGTGCACCACTGGTCAAAGGGGGTGTTGCCAGCCTTGTAGCCAAAGGTATCCCGCAGCTCTGCGCCGTCCATGGTGCGGTAGCCGTTTTCGTGCACGATATGCTCCATGGCGCAGCGCTGGGGCTTTACGCGGTCCTTCTGCTGCTGGGTGGGCCAGCCGAACACCAGCATAACCGCCGGGAACACATAGTCCGGCAGATGCAGCAGGCTGCGCTGGGTGTCGCAGTTTTCCATGATGTCCCCGATGTAGCACGAGCCGATGCCAAAGCTTTCGGCGGCGACCACGGCGTTCTGGGCGGCAATGGCGGTATCGGTGACTGCCAGCATCAAATCGCCCACACCCGGGGTGCGGGGCGTGCAGCCGACCTCTAAGTAGGCATCGTACCACTTTTTGCAGTCGGCGCAGAACACCAGCACCAGCGGCGCTTTGGCAATAAAGGGCTGGTGGTCGCAGCTTTCGGCCAGCGCTTCCTTCAGCGCCGGGTCGGTGATGTCTAAAATGGTATACAGCTGCTGACAGCCCGCAGAGGGTGCCTGTGCGGCAGCTTCTAAAATGGCCTGCTTCATCTCGGCAGGGATGGGCTTTTCTTCATACACCCGCACCGACTTGCGGTCGAACAGGCTTTGCAGGATGGGGTTGCGCTCAATCATAGGAACACCTCCGGTGTTGTGTTTATTCGTAGTCGATGGGCAGGGTGGGCAGGCCGTTCAGCTCCAGCCCGGCGGTGTGTCCGGCAATGTACTGGTAGTAGCCTTGTGCCGCAATCATGGCACCGTTGTCGCCGCAGAACTTCAGCTCCGGCAGGTAGACCTTTGCGCCCAGCTTCTGGGCACCGTCATTTACCAGCTGGCGCAGACGTCCGTTGGCGGCTACGCCGCCGGCAAGGCAAACCTGCTTTGCCCCGGTATCGGCAGCAGCCAGCAGCAGCTTTTCGGCCAAAATGCCCGCAATGCGTTCCTGAAAGCTGGCGGCAAGGTCGGGTACGTTCACTTCCTCGCCCTTCATCTGCGCCTTGTTCACCTCATTGAGCACGGCGGTCTTTAAGCCGGAAAAGCTCACGTTGTACTTGCCCTCCACATGGGGCACCGGCAGGCGGTAGGCCTTGGGGTCGCCGGTCTTTGCGGCGGCGGCTACGCTGGGGCCGCCGGGGTAGGGCAGACCCAGTGTGCGGGCCACCTTGTCAAAGGCTTCGCCCGCAGCATCGTCTACGGTATGACCCAGAATGTGGTAGTGGGTGTAGTCCTGCACCTCCACGATGTGACTGTGCCCGCCGGAGGCCACCAGACACAAAAAGGGCGGCTTGAGCTCCGGGTGGGTCAGGTAGAGCGCGGCGATGTGTCCCCGCAGATGGTGCACCGGCACCAGCGGCTTGCCCGCCGAGTAGGCCAGACCCTTGGCAAAGTTTACGCCCACCAGCACCGCACCGATGAGCCCCGGCGCAAAGGTGACAGCCACGGCGTCCACAGCGTCTATGGTCTTGCCTGCGTCCAGCAGGGCTTTTTTGACCGTAGCACTGATAAACTCGCAGTGGCGTCGGCTGGCGATCTCCGGCACAACGCCGCCGTACAGCGCCTGCTCCTTGACGCTGGTGGAGATGACGTTGCTCAGCAGGTGCCGTCCGTCCTCCACCAGTGCAGCAGCAGTTTCGTCACAGGTAGACTCGATTCCGAGAATGATCATTTTAGTGTGCCTCCAGCCAGTTTTTGCCTGCGTGCACATCGGTGCTCAGAGGCACCGCGTACTGCACGCAGCCTTCCATTTCCTCCCGCAGGATGCGGGCAGCCTGCTCGGCCTCCGCCTCCGGGGCCTCTACGATCAGTTCGTCGTGGACGGTCAGGATCAGGCGGCTGGCCATTTTTTCGTCCCGCAGGCGCTTCCACACCCGCACCATGGCCAGCTTGATCACGTCCGCAGCGGTGCCCTGAATGGGGGTGTTGCGGGCCATACGCTCGCCGCTGGCGCGCACGTTGAAGTTGGTGCTGGCCAGCTCCGGCAGGGTGCGGCGGCGGCCGAACAGGGTGGACACATAGCCGTTTGCCTTGGCGTCCGCGATGGTCTTGTCCATATAGCCGCTCACGCTGGGAAAAGCCGCCAGATAGTTTTTAAGGAAGGCGTCTGCCTCCTTCACGGTCACACCGATATCCTTGGAAAGGCTGTACGCGCCCTTGCCGTACATGATGCCAAAGTTGATGGCCTTGGCCGAGGAGCGCAGCCGTGGCGTCACCTCGCTCTGCGGAATGCCGTAGATCTTGGCGGCGGTGCTGCGGTGGATATCCTCGCCGTTCAAAAAGGCCTGCTGCATGTGCTCGTCCCCGGTGATGTGTGCCAAGATGCGCAGCTCGATCTGGCTGTAATCCGCGTCTACCAGCACACAGCCCGGCTTTGCAACAAAGTAGGCGCGCAGCTGGCTGCCCAGCTCGGTGCGGATGGGGATATTCTGCAGGTTGGGATTATCGGAGGAGAGCCGTCCGGTGCGGGCTTCGGTCTGGTTAAAGGTGGAGTGGATGCGCCCGTCCTCGCCAATGACCTTGAGCAGACCCTCCACATAGGTGGAGTTCAGCTTCTGGTAGGCGCGGTACTGCAAAACGTCCTCCACCAGCGGGTACTCGCGCAGGCTTTCCAGCGTTTCGGCATCGGTGGACCAGCCGCGCTGGGTCTTTTTGCCGTGGGGCAGACCCATGGTGTCGAACAGCATCTCGCCCAGTTGTTTGGGGCTGTTGGGATTGAAGGTGGCGCTGCCGGTCTCCATGTGGATGCGGGTCAGCACCTGCTCCAGTTCCTCCCGCAGCTTTACGCCGAACTGCTCGATGCCGTCCTTGTCCACCAGCACGCCGGTGCGGGTCATATCAGCCAGCACCTGTGCCAGCGGGAACTCGATCTCGTTGTACAGTGCATCCTCTCCGCAGGCGGTGATCTCGGCCTTCATCCGGGCAAACAGATCGGCCAGCCGCCCGGCGTCCGGGTAATCGGTGCAGGTAAAGGCGGCAGCAGCCTTGTAGGCGGGGATCAGCTCGCTGATCTGATATTTGGAGGCAGAGGCGTCCAGCAGATAGGCAGCCAGCTTGCCGTCCCAGACGATGCTGCTGCCCCAGCCGCCGGCGGCCATGGCTTTGGCGTAGAGGGGCGCGGAGTTGAACACATCCAGCGTCACATCGGCGTTGTCCAGCAGCCGCACTAGGTCGGCGTCCTCCAGCGGGTAGACGGTAGTATCCTGCACGGCGTACCAGCTTTCCGGCTGCAATACCACGTTGCGAGTGCCCTGCTTGCCGATAACGGCGGGGCGGGCAGCCACCAGATAATGCCCGGCGGGGGTCAGGGGCAGGGGAGTGAGCTCTGCTTCCGGCAGCTCCACAGCCTCTTCCTCAGCAGCGGCTTCCGGCGCTACGCCGTCCAGCCCAAACCGGGGAATCAGGGAGTGAATCTCCAGCTCCTGCAAAAGCCGCACGGCGGCGGGTTTGTTGCCCTCGCCCACGGTGTAGGAACCCTCGGTGGTGTCGATGGGGGCATCGGTGCGGATGGTGCCCAGCGTGTGGCTCAACTCGGCCATGGGCTTGTCTTCCAACAAGTGCTCCCGCTGCTTGGGTTTGATGCGCTTGTCGTCAATGTTCTGGTACACGCCCTCCAGCGAGCCGAAGGTCTGCACCAGCGAGAGGGCGGTCTTTTCGCCGATGCCCTTCACGCCGGGGATGTTATCCGAGGTATCGCCCATCAGGCTCTTCACCTCGATAAGCTGCTTAGGCGCAAGGCCGTATTTTTCCTGAATGGCGTCCTCGTCCATCACCACGGTCTTGCTGCGCCCCATCACGGTGGCAGCCAGCAGCACGGTGGTGCTCTCGCTTACCAGCTGCAGGCTGTCCCGGTCTCCGGTGGCAAGGAAGCAGTCGTCCTTGCGGGCGGCGCAGGCAGCAGCCAGTGTACCCAGAATATCGTCCGCTTCCCAGCCTTCGGCGGTAACGGTGCGGTAGCCAAGGTCTGCCAGCAGCTGTTTGAGCACCGGCATCTGCTGCGCCAGCTCCTCGGGCATGGCGTGGCGGGTGGCCTTGTAGCCATCGTACATTTTATGCCGGAAGGTGGGGGCTTTCAGGTCAAAAGCCACGGCCACCTCATCCGGCTGGCACTCCTTGAGCAGGGAGAGCAGAATGTTCAAAAAGCCATAGATGGCGTTGGTATAACGTCCGTCCTTGGTGGTCAGCAGCTTGATGCCGTAAAAAGCGCGGTTGGCAATGCTGTTGCCGTCAATGACCAGTAAACGCATAATGCAGTTCCTCCGTTGCGTAATTTCACACCTTATAGTATAGCACAAAACCGCACCGCGCGGGAGCTTTTTGCGCAAAAAAGAGAAGTGGCTGCTTTTCGTGATGCCGTCTCTCGTAAAAATGCGATTGTCACGGCTCGTAAGCCGTGACAATCGCATCATTTATAATGTTTTTCCGCTGCCTATGCCCAGAGCAAAGCGAAGGGCATTTCAAATCGTCCTGCCGCAAAAAAGCTGCCGCACAAGCTGTGCAGCAGCCTTACCGATGCCGGGCTTATTCCTCAATGCGGATGGCGCTTACCGGGCAGCTCTGGGCTGCGGTGACGGCCTGCGGCACCTCCTCCGGCGGGATGGGGCCGGGCTCTGCCACAGCCAGAACTCCCTCCATGCGGAACACTGCGGGGCACAGCCCGGCACACTGGGTACAGCCGATGCACAGTTCAGGGTCTACGAATGCGTTCATGCAAACACCTCCTTGCGGAAAGCATTGCCCGTTTTGCCGCAAATTATGCCTATGCAAGCGGTTTGCGGTGTGGTACAATAAGACCGCCGGAAACCGGCAGGAGGAGAGAAGATGAATATCCAGATCTTTGGCACGAGCAAGTGCTTTGATACCAAAAAGGCGCAGCGCTATTTCAAGGAGCGCGGCATAAAATTCCAGATGATCGACCTGAAGGAAAAGGGTATGAGCCGGGGCGAGTTTGATAACGTGGCGCGCGCCTTGGGCGGCTGGGAAGCGCTGGTAAATCCGGCAGCAAAGGACAAGCAGACCCTTGCGCTGCTGGATGCACTGGTGGACTGGCAGAAAGAGGATAAGCTGTTTGAAAATCAGCAGCTGTTCAAGACCCCCATCGTGCGCAACGGCCGCAAGGCCACTGTGGGCTATCAGCCCGAAATATGGAAGGACTGGGAATAAAAAACCTGCTTTCACAAAAAAACCACCGGTACAGGTTTTGCACTCTGCGGCCGGATGTGGTATACTGTTGGGTAGACAAAAAACTTTGGGAGACTCAGACCAATGAAAAATACGATCACCCCGGAAGAACACGCCCGGATCAAGCGCCGCCGCTGGCGGCAGACCTTGGGTCTGCTGATCACGGTGCTGGTGCTTATCGGGTTTATTACGGTGCTGCGGGCCGGTGTGGGCCTTGTGGCAAACCTGTTTGACGATACCGCACAAAAGCAGGAATACGAGGACAAGCTGGAGGGTCTGGTATTGTTCGACCCCATGCCCTTTGACGGCATTGAGAACATCGACGACCTGACCCTGCGGGAAGCAGCCGTGTGGGGCTGTGTGTACAGTATTCAGGAAACGCACGGCGGCTTTGAGAACTACAATACTGACCCCGAGACCGAGCAGCTGCTGCTACCCTCGGTGGAAGTGGACGCCTATCTGGCAAAGCTGCTGGGCCCCGGCTTCAAGCTGACCCACCGCAGCTTTGACATGGAGGATATGACCGTCGAGTTTGACGAGACCACCCAGTGCTACAAAATCCCCATCACCGGCACGGTGGGCTACTACCGCGCCACCGTGGTCAAGCTGTTCAAGCGCAGCGGCAAGCTGCACGTCACCGTGGGCTATATCCCCACCGCCAGCGCAGATGACAGCATCATCAATCCCTCCTCGGACACCCCCACCAAATATATGGACTACCTGTTCGAGCGCCAGAGCGGCAGCTGGTATCTGACCGGCCTGACCGAGAGTGAGACCAAGCCCGAAAGCGCCGCAAGCTCTGCGGCCGCGCAGCCGGAGCCCATGGCGGAAAGCGATGTGCAGGACGCCATTCTGGCCACTGCCGGAGACTCTGCTGCGGCAGATTCGGCTGCTGCCTCGGCTGTGCAGCCGGAAGCGCAGGCAGAAACGGGCGCTGACAGCGCCGTGGCAGAAGCCCCCGCCGCTGAGGATGCCGCCAGCACCACAGAATAAAAGGTAAAAGGAAACCCCCGACTGTGCGTTTGCTTTCACAGTCGGGGGTTTTTTGTACGTTTTATTTTAAATCAAACCTGACCACCACCAGCCGATACCACAGGTATGGCACCATGTTCCAGATCATCCACAGTTCCATCAGGATGTAGTTGGGCAGATCGCGCCAGCGGAAGGGGCGCTTGCCCAGCTTGCCCGCTTTGAGCAGAGCAAAGGCCTCGTGCATGCCCTTGTCCCAGGCCTCGCCAAAGCCCTGCTTGTGGAACTTGTAGCACTTGAGCAGATAGCCCAGCGCCAGCGGGATAAAGTTGAGCACCAGCATTAGCAGCGGCTCGTTTTTGAGTGGCAGCAGAATGCTGTTGCGGCCGCTCTGCTGGCTTTTAAAGGCGTTGTAGCGCACAGCGCCGGTGCTGGCACCGCAGATGTGGTAGCACTTGGCAGTGGGGCAGAGCACGTTTTTGTAGCCGGCATTGTTGGCGCGCCAGCTCAGGTCTACGTCCTCAAAGTAGGCAAAAAAGTGCTCGTCAAAGCCGCCGATCTCGTCCAGAATGCTTTTGCGGTACAGCGCTGCGCCGCCGCAGGCCGAGAAGATACGCTTTTGCTTTGTGTAGCGGCTGGCGCGGCGGCCATCGCCGGTCTTGCAGGCAAAGCCCATCCATGTCACATAGTCCCCGGCGTCATCGGCCAGTTCCCGCTCAAAGTGCCGGATCATCAAACTCTGCACCGCAAAAATCTTGGGGTCCGCGTCGGCGGTGCGCAAAAGCTCGGCCAGCCACTGCGGCTCGGCAAAGGCGTCGTTGTTGAACAGCACCACATACTTGCTCTGCGCCCGGGCAATGCCCTGATTCACTGCGTAGGAAAAGCCGGTGTTGCGCCCGTTTTCGATCAGGGTAAAATTGGGGCGGGTGCAGTAGCTGCGGGCTTGTTCCAGACTTTCATCGGTGGAACCGTTGTCCACCACGATCAGGTCAAAATCCTGTTCTGTCTGGGCGTAGATGGACTCGATGGAATCCTTCAGCCAGCCCTTGCCGTTGATGTTTGGGATAATGATGGTCGCTTTTATCATAAAAGTTACTCCTGTTTTCGTCAATTACAGAGAGAGTATATCATATTATCGCAAAAATGCAAACCTCTCGGATAACGCCTGTCCTCGTTTGCAAGGCAATGCCCGGGGAGCTGTGACAGAATTGGCTAAAAAAATTGTATGAACCCCTTGACACAATCTGAAAAATGAGTATTATTGTATTAGGCACTTAACACAGAAACACAAAATGCAGGGAGGGCTACGATGAGTGAACAATTTGATTCCAGCCGTCCGATCTATGCGCAGCTGGTAGAGCGGTTGAAGGCGAAGATCCTTGCGGGAACATACCCGCCCGGAGGACATCTTGACTCGGTGCGGGATATGGCCGCAGCCGCAGGGGTGAACCCGAATACCATGCAGCGTGCGCTGGCACAGCTGGAAACGGAGGGGCTTGTCCGGACCGAACGGACGGCGGGCCGCTATGTGACGGAGGATACCATGTTGATCGAACAATTGCGTGCCGCGACCGCGGAAAAGTTCGCGGAAGAATTTCTGGAAAAGATGCGGGGCATCGGGTACAGCCCGGCGCAGGTCGCCGAATTGCTGGCCCGTCAGACGAAAGGAGAACCGAATCATGAGTGAACTTCTGACCTGTGAAGGGCTGACAAAACACTACGGCGCAAAAACCGCGCTGGACGGTGTGGATCTGCACATCGGCTTTGGGAAGATCGTTGGCCTGCTGGGGCCGAACGGCAGCGGCAAGACCACCCTGATCAAACTGGCAAACGGTCTGCTGCAGCCTGACAGCGGCAGCATCCGGATCGCCGGGATGAAGCCCGGCGTGGAGAGCAAGGCAATCGTATCCTACCTGCCCGATGCCGACTGGCTTCCCGGCTGGATGCGGGTGGAGCAGCTGGTGAAGATGTTTGGGGACTTCTATAAGGACTTCGATCCGGCCCGGGCGAATGAGATGCTGGCAAATCTGGAACTTTCCCCCAAAGACGTCCTCAAGACCCTTTCCAAGGGCAACCGGGAAAAGGTGCAGCTCATCCTTGCCATGAGCCGGAATGCCCGGCTCTATCTGCTGGATGAACCCATCGGCGGCGTGGACCCGGCGGCACGGGATTATATCCTGCACACCATCCTGTCCAATTACAGCAAGGACGCGACCGTCCTCATCTCGACCCACCTGATCGAGGATATCGAGCCGGTGCTGGATGAGGCCATCTTCCTGAAAGAGGGAACGGTCTTTGCTCACCGCAGTGTGGATGAGATCCGTGAGAATGAGGGAATGAGCGTGGACGCATATTTCCGGGAGGTATTCAAATGCTGAAAAATCTGTTGAAGTATGAATTCCGGGCGACCGGACGGACCTATGGCGGCCTGTATCTGGTCTGGCTGCTGGTTGCGCTGGCAATGGGGATCTCGATGCGGGACGAAGTCTGGGACAATGGCAGCAGCCAGATCTGGGCATACCTGATGTTTGCCTACTTTGCCATCGGGGTTGCCATCGGAGTGGTCTGTATTGTGACGATTATCCAGCGGTTCACCAAAAATCTGTTGGGGCGGGAGGGCTATCTCATGCACACCCTTCCGGTCCATCCAGAGCAGCTGGTTGCGTCCAAACTCATTTCCAGCATGGTCTGGGTGATCTGCAGCGGAGTGGTCGGGATCCTGTCCGTCCTTCTGATGCTGGTCGGCCTGGGCGCCTTCGAGGATCCCAAAACGGTCATCAATGGGGAGACGATCACGACGGGCTGGGGCGATGTCCTGAAATTCAGCTGGAAGGCGATCCAGAGTATCGGCGGTGAATTCTGGAGCGAGCTGGCGTGGATCATCGTCCTTGGTCTGGCGGGCGTTGCAGTCCTCATCCTCTGTATCTACGCCGCCTGCATGATCGGGCATCAGTTCAGGAACCATTCCACGATTGCCAGCATTCTGGCCTTCTTCCTGTTGCAGCTGATTCAGGGCAAACTGGATGCAGGCGGCGGGATCCGGGTGATCGTTGGCTCTGTGGCAGCGATGCCGATGGCTTATTCCGCCAGCGGCAATCTCTGGCTCGTCCTTCTTGTAACGATTCTGATCGGCGCAGTCTATTTTGTCCTTACCAGCTGGCTGATGAAAAATAAGCTGGATCTGGAATAAGCATAAAAACCAAACCCCGGCCGTTGCAGATGAAACATACTGCAAAGGCCGGGGTTTATGCGGGAAAATTATTTTGCGAGAGCGGCTTCGATGTTGGCCAGAATAGTGTCGTGGTCCTCGGCGCAAACCAGAACCACCTCGCCGGTGGGAGCCACGGTGACGGTGGCAGCCTTAGCCACGAGATACTGATCCTCCAGATAATGCTCCATGGACTGCTGCTCGCTGGCAACATAGGCCTCCAGTGCGGCCTTTACCTCGTCGGTCTTGCCCTCGGCAGGCTTTACGATGGCAACAGCGTAGCTGCGTACCATCATGCTGGAAATGCTGGCAGCAAAGGCGGTATACTGGCCGTCCTCCAGATTCAGCGGGGGCATCAGGATGTCCCGGATCTCCTCGTTCAGCTGGTCGGCCTTGTACTCGGCGCTGTAACCGTCAATGGCGGTAAACTTGCCGTCCTCGCCCTTGGTAAAGATCATATCGTACTCGTTGTCCTCATCGCTGCGGGCGTCGTGGATGATCTGGGAGTAGTCCTTGGGGGTGGAACTGTCGGCCTTGCTTCCGCCGGAGCAGCCCACCAGAGTAAACAGGGTCAGCCCTGCCAACAGGGCGGCGATGAATTTTTTCATAGTATTGCATTTCCTTTCATAGTGCTGTGTGTGGAAGGCGCAGCCGGGCGCACACGTTACAGGTAGTGTGTGCCGGTTTTGGGCTGCTATTCTGGATACGAACCACCGCACCGCAAAATTGCAGGGAAAAAGTAACAGTTTTATGAACAACACTCGCTTACAGCATCAAAGCGTCCAGATCGCCGTGGTTCACCGGGGTGGACAGGATGATCTGGGTGCTGGTGGTGCCCAGCTTCTGGAACTGCAAAATCAGATGCTCCAGCTGTGCCATGCTGCCGCAGCTGACCTTGACCAGAAAGGTGTACGCACCGGTAACGTGGTAGCATTGCAGCACCTCGCGGCTGTTTTGCAGCAGCTCCAGAAAGGCATCCTGCTTGGAGGGGGCAACCGAAAGGCTGATGAGCGCATCCACATACATCCGGTCTGCCGGACGGTTCAGTGTGACGGTATAGCCGCTGATGATGCCGTCCGTTTCCAGCTTATGGATACGGCTGGAGACTGCCGGGCTGGTAAGCGACACCTGCTCCGCAATTTCTTTGACGGGCATCCGTGCGTTTTTTGCCAGAAGGGTGAGGATTTTGCGGTCAAGATCGTCCATGAGAAGAGCCTCCTTCAAAATATGTTGGATTGTATAAAATTTTCTGAAAGTAAAGTTTTTATGTTGTGCAAACCCACGGAAATGGAATAAAATTTCGTTTCTGAAATTCTATGTTAATTATATAAAGTTTTTGCAAAAAAGTAAAGTATTATTTTAAAGCAAAATCCGAAAATCCTGTTTGACAAGAAAAGAAAAACGGGTATAATACATCATGCAAGGCAGCGCAATGAATAAAAGTCTGCCAATGATATTGAGATTCACCACTTTATATACTTTCCCACCCCTCTATACACAAAAACCCGCTGCCAGGCGGGTTTTTGTGTTTGTTGGGGCTTTTTTCTTTTTCACAAAAGGGAGTGGCGGTAAACCACGGACTTGAACCGTGGAGCAGCTGTTTCCGGTCACGACCCCACCCGTGAAAATGCAAACCCGGAAAGTCCGCAGACTTTCCGGGTTTGCTCTATATCAAAATATTATTCCGCTGATGATAGCCAGAGCGCAGCGGAGGCTATTTAAGTCGTATGCGCCTATCAGACCAGATAGCCCTCAAAGCAGTGCAGGTCCTCGGTCTTGACGATGCCCTCCAGATACAGCCCGTCCTCCCGGTATTCCTCCACCTGTACGCTGCCGCGCTCCCGCATGGGGGCGGCAAGCCCAAGCTTATCGTAGGGCAGCAGCACCCGGATGGTGTGCACCCGGTCACTGAGCACCTCGTCCAGCTTTTGCAGCAGCTTGTCCAGCCCGTAGCCGGTTTTGGCGCTGGTCAGCAGGATGTCGGGGTCAAAGCTCAGGGTGTTGGGTTTGTCGCACTTGTTGTACACGGTCAAGCGGGGGATATCGGCGCAGTCCAGCCCGTCCAGCACCTCGTCGGTGACGGAAAGCTGCTCCTCGCGCTGCTCGTCCCCGGCGTCTGCCACCCGGACGATCACATCCGACCATGCGGCTTCCTCCAAGGTGGACTTGAAGGCTTCCACCAGATTGTGGGGCAGGCGGGACACAAAGCCTACTGTGTCCACCAGCAGCACCGCCATGCCGCTGGGCAGTACCAGCTTGCGGCTGGTGGGGTCCAGTGTGGCAAACAGCATATCGGCTTCGGCTACGCTGGGGCCGCACAGGGCGTTCATCAGGCTGGATTTGCCCACGTTGGTGTAGCCCACAAGGCTTACCACCGGCATTCCGGTCTTAGCGCGGGCCTTGCGGCTCTCGCCCCGGCGCTTTTCCATCTCGGCCAGCTTTTCGGCCAGTGCATCAATGCGTGCGTGCACATGACGGCGGTCCAACTCCAGCTTGGTCTCACCGGCACCGCGGCGGGCACCGCCGCCGCCGCCACCGCCGCCGCCCTGACGGCTCAACGCCTCGCCCATGCCCTGCAGGCGGGGCAGACGGTAGCGCAGCAGCGCCAGTTCGGTCTGCAGCTTGCCCTCGTTGGTCACGGCGCGGCTGCGGAAAATCTCCAAGATCAGCATGGTGCGGTCGATGACTTCCAGCCCGCCCAGCGCGTTGGAGATGTTGCGGATCTGGCTGCCGGTCAACTCGCCGTCAAACACGGCACATTCCGCGCCCAGCGTCTGGGCGGCAAGGGAAGCCTCTTCCAGCTTGCCGCTGCCCAGCACGATGCCGGTTTCCGGGGTCTGGCGCTTCTGGGTGATCTGCGCCACGGCCTCCATGTGGTTGGCTTCGCACAGGGCAGAAAGCTCTGCCAGACTGCGCTCGCAGTCCCACAGACCCTGATCCAGTGCCAGCAGCACCACCTTTGTGGGAGGGGTCTCGGTCAGAATATCATAAAGCTCGCTCAAAGTAAGTCCTTTCTGTTATCGTAGTGTTTTTTTGTCAGCAGGTAGCACCGGCATTCCATCGGTGTGCCGTCAAATTTGTGGTAAACGTCGTTGTGATGGTACACAAAGCCGGCCTTTTCCATCACCCGGCCGCTGGCGGGGTTGTGCACCGCGTGGCAGCAGGTGAGAAAGGTGCCGCCCACCTGTCTGAACCAGAAATCCACCACAGCTTGCAGCGCTTCGGTGGTAAGGCCCTTGCCCCACCACTTCTGCCCGATGCAGTAGCCCGGCTCCCAGATGCCGCCGGAGAGTTCCAGCCCCGGCCACTTGGCCTTTTGCTGCGGCTCACCCAGCAGGGCGTTGTATACGGAGATGGAGCCAAACACCTGTCCGGTGGCCTTTTCCACCATGGCCCACTGGTAATAATCGGGGTTCGGATACAGCTCTGCCCACGCCGAAAGCAGTTCCCGGGTCTCGGCAGGGCTTTTGTGCGGTTCCCAGCGCAAAAACCGGGTCACAGTCGGGTCATTTGCCCAGTTTTCGTACATCTGCGGGGCGTCCTGCGGCAGCAGACGGCGCAGCAGCAGACGGTCGGTCTCCAGTTCAGGTGTGCCGGTGTGGCGCATGATCCATCCTCTCCCTTTTCTCAAAAGTTATCCCTAAGATAGCACAAAAACGGCCGCGCCGCAAGCTAAATGAAGAAAACCGCTTGACCGGATGGGTGAACTACGATAAACTGAAAGATGAAATCCTTTATAGGAAGAGGGAAAAGTATCTATGCTAGATGTGCGCAAACTGTTAGCCCAGCGGCCGCTGCTGTTCGATGGCGGTATGGGTACCTATTATAAAGCAAAGCCGGGGCAGGAGTGCGAGCAGGCAAACCTGACCGACCCCGAGGGCATTCTGGCGGTGCACCGGGCGTATCTTGCCGCCGGAGCGGACGCCATCAAGACCAATACCTTCAGCCTGCCGCGTCTGGCGGCGGCACAGCAGCCGGGCTGGGAGCAGCTGGCGGATGCAGGCTGGCAGCTGGCAGCAAAGGCCGCCGGGGAGACCGGCGCGGCAGTGTTTGCCGACCTTGGGCCCGCACCGGATACCGAAAATCTCCCGGCGGAGCAGGTGTATCTTGCTGTGGCAAAGCGCTTTGCGCTGCTGGGTGCACGGAATTTTCTGTTCGAGACCCTGAGCGCCGAGGACGGTGTGCTGGAAGCGATTCGTGCGCTGAAGCAGACTGTGCCGGAGGCCTTTGTACTGGTATCCTTTGCGGTGCTGCCGGACGGCTACACCCGCGAGGGCCGTTACTGCGCCGAGTTGGTGCGCCGCGTGGCGCAGAGCGGCGTGGTGGATGCCGTGGGCCTGAACTGCGTATCTGCCCCGGGCGCGATGCGTGCACTGGTACAGCAGCTGGGGGATGCGGGGCTGCCCCTTTCGGTCATGCCCAATGCGGGCTACCCGGTGGTGGCACGGGCGCAGGTGCGCTATCAGGGCAAGCCAGAATATTTTGCCCGGGAGCTGAGCCGCCTTGCCAGTGAGGGCGTGCGCATTCTGGGCGGCTGCTGCGGTACAACGCCGCAGCATATTGCTGCTCTGCGCACCGCACTGGATGCTCTGCCGGAAGCGCTGCCCGCCGCCCCGGCGGCAAAGCCCGCTGCAGCGGCAAAGCCTGCAGTGGAAACGGACGATGCCTTTCTGCGCAAGCTGCGCACCGGACAGCGGGTCATTGCGGTGGAACTGGATTCCCCCAAGGACGCCGACCTGACCGCCTATCTCGAGGGTGCCCGCCGTCTGCAGGCCGCCGGTGCCGACCTGCTGACCATTGCAGACTGCCCCATTGCCCGGGCACGGATGGATTCCTCGTTGGTGGCCTGCCGGGTGCACCGGGAACTGGGCATGAACGTGCTGCCCCACATGACCTGCCGGGACCGCAACCTGAATGCTACCAAAGCGCTGCTGCTGGGACTGTACGCCGAGGGCGTGCGGGAGGTACTGGCCATTACCGGCGACCCCATCCCCACCGCCGAGCGGGACGAGGTGAAAAATGTGTACCAGTTCAACTCCCGCAAGTTGGCACAGTATATCGTGTCGCTGGCAGGAGAAGGGCGGGAGATGCCCGCACCCATCACGGTTTTTGGTGCGCTGAACCTGAACGCCCGCAATTTTGAGGTGGAGCTGCGCCGCGCCGCAGAAAAGCTGGAAAACGGCATGAGCGGCTTCCTTACCCAGCCGGTGCTGTCGGCACAGGCGGTGGAAAACCTGAAAAAAGCCCGGGAGACGCTGGGCGAGCGGGCAAAAATTCTGGCGGGCATCCTGCCGGTGGTCAGCCAGCGCAACGCCATCTTTATGGAAAACGAGGTCAACGGCATCCATGTGGATGATGCCATCATCCAAAGGTTTGAGGGGCTGGACCGTGCCGCAGGCGAGGAGCTTGGACTGGAAGTCTCGGTGCAGGCAGCCAAAGCGGCTGCGCCCTATGCAGACGGCTTTTACCTGATGACCCCCTTCAACCGGGTGGCGCTGATGGAACGGCTCATTGCCCGCCTGCGCACCGAGGTGACGGGCTGAAAAGATAAAACGGGAGGAACACGCTGTGCCCTGCGAAAAACCATTGCTCAGCATCATTGTGCCGGTGTACAAGGTGGAAAACTATCTGCAAAAATGTATCGATTCCATTCTGGCACAGACCTTTACGGACTTTGAGCTGATCCTTGTGGAGGACGGTTCGCCGGACGGTTGCCCTGCGCTGTGTGATGCCGCTGCAGCGAAAGATGCCCGCATCCGGGTGCTTCACCAGAAAAACGGCGGGCTTTCTGCTGCCCGCAATGCCGGGCTGGATGTGGCAAGGGGCGAGTGGATCGGCTTTGTGGATTCCGACGACTATATTGCACCGGAAATGTACGAAACACTGTACAAGGCCGTGCAAAGCACCGGGGCAGACCTTGCCCTGTGTGATTACGCCGAGGTGGACGAGACGGGCGCACTCTGCCCACCGATGCACATCCGCCTTGAAAAAAAGGACTTTACTGGGCGGGATTTGCTGAAAAATGCTACGGATTCGACGATTCAGCCTGCGTGGAACAAGCTGTACCGCCGTGCCATCTTTGCACAGCTGCGCTACCCGGAGGGCAAGCTGAACGAGGATCTGTTCCTGATCCCGGAGGTCTGTTTGCAGATCCAAAAGGCCGTGGTGGTGCCAAAGGCGCTGTATTATTATGTGCAGCGCGGCGGCAGCATTATGAGCGGCAATAAAACGCTGCGCCATTTTGATGCTGCCGAGGCGGCACAGCGGTATTGGGAATGTCTTGTGGAAAACGCTGCATACGATGCGCTGGCAAATGCGGCAAAGTTTACGATGGGTAGTGTAAGCCGGGTGTACCGGCAGCTGCCCCCGGCGCTGCGCAAAGCACCCCGCAGCCGGGAAATGCTGCGGATGCAGTTTGAGGTAGTCAGCCGCACCCGGCGGTACTGCGCCGTCCCCGGCGGGCTTTGGCTGCAAAGCTGGCTGCTGTGGCGCTGCCCGCAGACATACAGCCGACTGCGGGGGTTCAAGGGCTGAGGAGAAAGAGAAAAAACGCATGAGAACACGCTATTCTATCATCAATGTGCTGGTCAACATCGGCGGGCAGTTTTTGACGATGCTGCTGTCCTTTATCAGCCGAATGGTTTTTATCCGCTGCCTTTCGGCGGCATATCTGGGCGTCAACGGCCTGTTTACCGATGTGCTCAGTATCCTTAATTTTGCGGAGCTGGGCATTGGTACGGCTATGGTGTTCAGTATGTACGAGCCGGCCGCTCGGGATGACGAGCGGAAGCTGGCGCAGCTGATGAACCTTTATAAGTGGATGTACCGGGCGGTGGCAGCTTCGGTGCTGTTGTTCGGGCTGGTGCTGCTGCCGTTTTTGCCGTACCTCATCAAGGATGGAGAAGGCATTGAGCATATCACCCTGATCTACATGATGTATGTGCTTTCCTCTGCCTGCTCTTACCTGCTGAACTATAAAAGCTCTATTTATCAGGCCTACCAGAAAAGCTATATCTGCACCGGGTGGACGCTGGTATGCGAGTGCATCCGCACCGTCGTGCAGATCGTGGCGTTGCTGCTGACGGGCAACTTTATCCTGTACCTTGCCATCCAGCTTGTGGTGCAGTTCATACCCAACATCATCATCTCCCACATGGCGGATAAGGAATTTCCCTATCTGAAGGAATGCCGGGAGCTGCCGGAAAAGGAGGAACGGAACGGCATCCTGAAAAACATCGGTGCCATGAGTATGCACAAGCTGGCCACCGTCATCGTGCGCAACACGGACAGCCTGCTGATGTCCTCCTTCATCGGTCTGGCAACGGTGGGGCTTTACTCCAATTACCGGTTGGTACTCAACGCGCTGAACAACCTGCTGAACAAGTTTGCCACGGCTTTTTCCGGCAGCGTGGGTAATTTTGCGGCGCTGGAAAACTCTGACCGGCTGTACCAAGTATATAAAGAGATGGACTTTCTCTTTTTTGTGCAGTCTGCCTATCTGACTGGCGGGCTGATGATGCTGTTCAACCCCTTGATCGAACTGCTGTTTGGCAGGGAATACTGTTTCCCGATGACGACCGTGGCGATCATTGTGACAGAGTTCTATATCTCGCGGATGCGGCAGACGAACCTGTTGTTCCGGGAGGTCATGGGTCTGTTCTGGAACGACCGCTATAAGGCTGTGGCGGAGTCCATCATCAATCTGGTGGTCTCTCTGGCGCTGGTGCAGCGGTACGGCGTGGTCGGCATTATCTGGGGCACCATCATCAGCACGCTGTGTACCTGTGCCTGGGTAGAACCCTACATCTTTTTGAAGTATGGCGTTCAGGATGCATGGCAGAAGAAACTTCGGGATTATTTTGCAGAGTATCTGAAGCGAACACTCCTTACAGCAGCGGTCTCTGCGGCAGCGGTGCTGTGGGTGCAGCGCTTTCCGGTGGGCAATTTCGGCGTTTTTGTTTTGGACGGGCTGATTTATACGGCGGTGTTTGCAGGAGTGATCGTATTGCTCTACCGGCGCAGCGTGGAGTACACGGAGCTGAAGCGGCGTGGGTTGGAGATCTTGAAAAGGAGAGCCGGATGAATAAAGAAAAAAGTCCCCTGATCTCGGTGATCGTACCGGTCTATAAGGTGGAAAAGTATCTGCCCGCGTGTCTGGACAGCCTGCTGGCGCAGACCTACCGGAATTTTGAGCTGATCGTTGTGAACGATGGTTCGCCGGACGACTGCTGGCAGATCATGCAGCGCTATGCGGCGCAGGATGCCCGGGTGCGCATTTTCAACAAAGAAAACGGTGGGGTGTCCTCGGCGCGCAATTTTGGGCTGGATGTGGCAAGGGGCGAATATATCGGCTTTGTGGATTCCGATGACCTTGTGCTGCCGCAGTATCTGGAATGGCTGTACGATGCCTTGTGCAGTTGCGGCACCCGGATGTCCATGTGCCGCTACCGCGGTATACAGGAAAACCAGTCCCTGTGGACAGTGACGGAATGCCCGGCACCGCAGAGGATCACGGCGGAAAATTATTCGTGGATGCGGGAATGGAGCGGCGGGCACTGCTGGCGGATGCTGACCCACCGGGAGCTGCTGCGGGATATCCGTTTTGATCCGGCATTGCTTTATGGGGAGGATACTCTGTTTTTTGTGATGGAATTTCTCAAGGCTGGCAGTCTGGCGTTTTTGAACTGCCCGCTGTATGCCTATCTTGAACGACCAGATTCTGCCGTGCGGCAGAAGCCGAGCCTGCGCTTTTATACGGCGGCACTGGCATGGGAACGGGTCTGGCAGCTGGCAAAGGAGCAGCCGGATCCCTTCCGCAGTACTACGGATCAGCGCTGCATCATGTCCTGCGCCGAGGTATATTTCCGTCTGGTCAACCAGCCGGAGCGGGACCCGGAAAAGGAAAAAACACTGCTGGAGCTGGCTTCCACGCACCGCCGCGCTGCGTGGAAGATTCCGTCAGAGCACAAAAGCCAGAAGCTGCAGGCGCTGATGATGGGTTACTGCCCACATCTTGGCGCAAAGGTATGGAAGCTGGTGCGGTGGGTGAAAGGTTTGAAAAACTGATTGACAAATCCCACAAAAAACGTTATATTCTTTTTATAAATGCGTTGAAAAAGAGTGTGCATCGTCTGGAGCCGCACAGAGAGCCGGGGGCAGCTGAAAACCCGGCGGGATACCGGCGGGGCACTGTCACTTTGGAGCAGGAGCGGTGAGCCTTGCCGGTAAGCCGCTTTCGGGTCTGCCCTACGTTACAGGGGCATCAAGGGGCGCGGAGGCTTCCGCGCAATTTGGGTGGTACCGCGGTTATGTATTTACAGCCGTCCCATGGAACGCTCCGTGGGGCGGCTTTTTGCGTCCCACTTCATCAAATTTTTTGGAGGACACTATGAAAGAGCTTGCAAAGCAGTACGATCCCAGTCAGGTGGAAGATCGTATCTACCAGTTCTGGCTGGACGGCGGCTACTTCCACACGAAGGCCGATCCGGACAAGAAACCTTATACCATCGTGATGCCGCCACCGAACGTTACCGGTCAGCTGCACATGGGTCATGCGGTGGATAACACCATGCAGGATATCCTCATCCGCACCAAGCGGATGCAGGGCTATGCCGCCCTGTGGGTGCCCGGCACCGACCACGCCTCCATTGCTACCGAAGCCAAGGTGGTGGAAGCTATGCGCGCCGAGGGCCTGACCAAGGAGATGGTCGGCCGCGATGGTTTTCTGGAGCGCGCATGGGCATGGAAGACCAAGTACGGCAACCGCATCGTCAGCCAGCTGAAAAAGCTGGGCAGCAGCTGCGACTGGGAGCGCGAGCGCTTTACCATGGACGAGGGCTGCTCTGAGGCTGTCAAGGAAGTGTTCGTGCGCCTGTACGACAAGGGGCTGATCTACCGCGGCAACCGCATGGTCAACTGGTGCCCCCACTGCAACACCTCCATTTCCGACGCCGAGGTGGAGTACGAGGAGAAGGACGGCAGCTTCTGGCATCTGCTGTACCCGGTCAAGGAGACCGGCGAGATGCTGGAACTGGCCACCACCCGCCCCGAGACCATGCTGGGCGATACCGCCGTGGCCATCAACGGCGAGGACCCCCGCTACGCCCATCTGCACGGCTGCCATGTGGTGCTGCCCCTGCTGAACAAGGAAATCCCCATCGTCTGCGATGAGCACGCCGATATGACCAAGGGCACCGGTGTCGTGAAGATCACCCCCGCCCACGACCCCAACGACTTTGAGGTCGGTCTGCGCCACGACCTGCCCATCGTGCGCGTGTTCACCTACGACGGCCACATGACCGGCGCTGCCGACAAGGCTGCCGCCGATGCCCTGTTTGCCGCCGGTAAGAACACCGTCAACGAGCCCCATGTGCTGGATTGCGGCAAGTATGCCGGCATGACTACGCTGGAGGCACGCAAGGCCATTCTGGCCGACCTGAAGGAAGGCGGCTTCCTGAAGGAGATCGAGCCGCTCAAGCACGAGGTCGGCACCTGCTACCGCTGCCACTCCACCATCGAGCCCATGATCTCCAAGCAGTGGTTCGTCAAGATGGAGCCGCTGGCAAAGCCCGCCATCGAGAGCGTGGAGAAGGGCGAGATCAAGTTTGTGCCCGAGCGCTTTACCAAGAACTATATGAACTGGATGAAGAACACCCGTGACTGGTGCATCAGCCGCCAGCTGTGGTGGGGTCATCAGATCCCGGCTTGGTACTGCGACGACTGCGGCGAGACCGTGGTGGCAAAGTCCGCTCCCTGCACCTGCCCCAAGTGCGGCAGCGCAAAGCTGACGCGGGACCCCGACACGCTGGATACCTGGTTCTCCTCTGCGCTGTGGCCCTTCAGCACGCTGGGCTGGCCCAACGAGGAAAGCGCCGACCTCAAGTATTTCTACCCCACCAACACCTTGGTCACCGGCTACGACATCATCGGCTTCTGGGTCAGCCGCATGATCTTCTCCGGTCTGGCTTACACCGGTAAGGCTCCGTTTGATACCGTCTGCATCCACGGCATCGTCCGCGACAGTCAGGGCCGCAAGATGTCCAAGAGCCTTGGCAACGGCATCGATCCGCTGGAGGTCATTGCCCAGTACGGCGCGGATGCCCTGCGCTTTATGCTGGTGGACGGCTCCACCCCGGGCAACGATATGCGCTATATCGAAAAGAAGGTGGAGGCTGCCCGCAACTTTGCCAATAAGCTGTGGAACGCCACCCGCTTTGTGCTGATGAACCTGCCCGAGGACTTTGAGCCGGGTCTGCCCAGTGAAGAGCTGCTGGACATGAGCGACAAGTGGGTGCTGACCAAGCTGAATCAGGTGGCCGGTGCCATGACCGACAATCTGGAGCACTACGAGATGGGTCTGGCCGCTGCCAAGATCAACAGCTTTATCTGGGACGTCTACTGCGACTGGTTCATCGAAATCGCAAAGCCCCGCCTGAACTCCGGCGATGCACAGCAGGCCGATACCGCCCGCCGCGTGCTGGTGTATGTGCTGGATAAGGCGCTCAAGCTGCTGCATCCCTTCATGCCCTTCATCACCGAGGAACTGTATCAGGCTCTGCCCGGCTCTGCCGAGACCATCATGACGCAGGCTTGGCCCACCTTTGACGCCGCTCACAACTGGGCAGCCGAGGAGGAAGCCTTTGAAAAGGTGATGGATTATATCAAGGCTGTGCGTACCATGCGCACCGAGATGAATGTGCATCCCGCAAAAAAGACCAGCATGATCATTGAAACTGCCGATGCAGCCCCCTTCCAGAACGCACAGGTCTATCTGGCCAAGTTCGCCTTTGCCACCGATGTAACCTTTACCGAAAAGTACGAGGGCAGCACCGATGGCATGGTGCAGGTGTCCACCCACGCTGCCCGCGGCTTTATCCCCATGATGGAGCTCATCGACCGCGAGAAAGAATTGGCTCGCCTGAACAAGGAAAAGGCCAAGGCCGAAAAGGAAATGGCCATGTTCGGCAACCAGCTGAACAATCCCAAGTTCGTGGAACGTGCCCCGGCGGCTCTGGTGGAGGAGATCCGCGCAAAGTTCGCCAAGAGCCAGGACAAGCTGGCCAACATTGAGCAGAGCATCAAGGCTCTGGGCTGATACAGTGGAAAACAATAACAGAGAACGCACCTCGCTGTGGGTCATTGCGGGACGTGTGGTCTTTACCGTTGCACTCATCGCCTGTATCTGGTTCATCTTTTCCAACTCCATGGCGGTGGCGACGGTCTCCTCTGGCTCCAGCGGCCGGGTGCTGGCGTGGATGCGCATCATCCTGCGCCGCTTGGGGCAGCCGGGGCTGGCAGAGCATCTGACCATGCACATCGTGCGCAAGCTGGCACACTTTTGCGAGTATACGCTGGAGGGCTTTCTGCTCATGCTCTGTATGCGGGTGTACAGCCGTCACCCGCTGCGGCATATCACCGTGCCCATGCTGGGTGGTGTGCTGACGGCGCTGACCGATGAGACCATTCAGCTCTTCTCAGAGGGACGTAGCAGTCAGGTCACCGATGTGTGGCTGGATTCTGCCGGTGTTCTGGCTGGCATCCTTGTTGCCATCGTACTGCTGTTGGCCTGCGAGGGACTGTATTATCACATAAAAAGGAGACACGAATGACCATCCAACAGGCAAATCAGTATTTTGCAGCTCTGCCGGACGGCTTTGCCGACCCGGCGCAGCTGGGCGCACTGCTGCCCGCCTCGGTGCAGCAGGTGCAGTTCGTGGGTGTGGCAGGCACTGCCGGTAAAACGGCGGTGGCGCGTCTGCTGGCGGCCATCCTGCAGGCACAGGGGATCCGTGCTGGTGTCTACCATGCCGGGTGCGAGCCCCTTGCTGCCCGTATCCGTGTGGATGGCAAGCCGGTGGACGAAGCACTGCTGTGCCGCGCTGCCGATGCCCTTGCCGCCCATGAGGAGCTGCCCTTGCAGGCGGCAGAGCTTGTCGCCGCTGCGTACTGCTTTGGCGAGGCTGGCTGCGCGCTGGCTGTGGTGGAGCTGCCGGACGCAGGGCTTGCTGCGGTGCTGCCCCAAATGCCGGTGTGCGCCGTCACAGCGGTGGGACCGGACGGCGTGAGCCGCTCGGTGGAGCGTCTGGCTGCGCTGGCGGGCGGCGTGATGCGCAAGGAAAGCATCTGCGTCACCGCGCCGGAGCAGCCCAAGTCGGTGCTCAGTGAACTCATCGTGGCTGCGGGCAAGTGTGGCTGTGAGCTGGTAGTGCCCGACCCGGAGGATATCACCTTTTTGGAGGCGGAGCAGTTCGCAAGCCGGGTAGACTACGGCGGCTATACGGTGCCGCTGGCCTTTCTGGGGCGTCACGCTGCGGGCAACGCCGCCATGGCGGTGGAGTTGGCGCTGGCGCTCTGCCGCAAAGAGGTGGACATCTCCGATGAAGCCATTCTGGATGGCATTGCCGCCGTGGACAACCGTTGCAGCATCCGGGTGCTTTCCCAGCGCCCGCTGGTCATTCTGGATGCCTGCCGCACTCCGCAGCAGGCTGCCGCGCTGCTGCGCGTGTTGAACATGGCCAAGGTGCGCCATATGAGCGCTATCATCGGCCTGACCGAGGAGGAGGGCGCCGAAGCCTTCTTCTCCGCGCTGGAGACCGGCCTGAGCCCTGAGGAACAGAAAAAGGATAAATCCACCATGCCCGGCATGAGCGAGAGCCCCTTTGATAAGGTGTATCTCGTCACGCCCGCCGGTGTGGAGGAGCAGCTTACCCAGCGTCTGACCGAGAAGGCAAAGTATCACTTTGACGCCCAGCTCTGCACCAGTCTGGACGAGGCGGTGCAGCTGGCGCACGCCAATACCCGTCGCGGGCTGCTGGTCTGCGGCAGCGAGGCGGCAGCGCTGGAGGCGGCCGCTCTGCTGGCAAAGGCGTAAGCTGCCGACAGCTTTTTCTAAAAAATAACCCAAAGATCCCGTACACTGAAGTTATGTGTACGGGATCTTTTATTTTGCAAAAAGGAGATGGACAAGCAATGGCAACGGTGACCTTCAGCGCGGCAGGGGAGACCCTGTATGCCTATCTGGCGGGCGAGATCGACCACGATGCCGCCCAGAGCCTGCGGATGCAGCTGGACGATGCACTGGTCAGCCGCAGTCCCCGCACCTTAATTATCGATCTTGGCGGGGTGGGGTTCATGGATTCCTCCGGCATCGGGCTCATCCTTGGGCGGCAGCGCTGTGCCCGCGTTCTGGGCACGAGCCTGCGGTTGCAGCACGCCCCCGCACAGCTGCAAAAAGTCCTGCGGCTGGCGGGCATCCCCTGTACGGAGAATATAGAAAAGGAGAATGCGCAATGAAAGCAGAGAACAGCACCCGTGTCCAGTTTGATTCCCTTAGCAGCAACGAGGCCTACGCCCGCGGCGTCACGGCGGCCTTTCTGGCGCGGTATGACCCAACCGTGCCCCAACTGGCCGACCTGAAAACCGCAGTGTCCGAGGCGGTCACCAATTGCATCGTCCATGCTTACCCGGAGCATATCGGGCCGGTGTGCATGACCATAGCGGTCTACCCCGACCGGGAGGTGCACATCACCATTACAGATAAGGGCATTGGCATCCCCAATGTGGAGCAGGCCATGCAGCCGTTGTTCACCACTGGCAACCCGGAAGAGCGCTCCGGTCTGGGCTTTGCGGTGATGCAAAGCTTTATGGACAGGGTCAAGGTCACCTCAAAGCCCGGTAAAGGTACAAGGGTGCTGCTAGTCAAGCGTTTGTCCCGGCGGGAGCCTACATAAAAAGGAAAGGCGGTCCGGTATATGGTAACGGATAAGACCCGGCGGGAAGCATTCATCACGCAGAATCTGGGGCTGGTGCACGCCTGTGCGGGCAGATTCCGTGGGCGAGGCATGGAGTATGACGACCTGTACAGCGCGGGCTGCGTGGGGCTCATCAAAGCCTATGATAATTTTGACGAGAGCCGGGGCGTGTGTTTTTCCACCTATGCCGTGCCGGTGATCCTTGGTGAAATCAAAAAGCTGTTCCGGGATGGGGGTACGGTCAAGGTGAGCCGCTCCCTGAAGGAACTGGGAATGCGGGTGCAAGCTGCACGGGAGCATACTATGAAGCTGTGCGGCGCAGAGCCTACCTTGCAGCAGCTGGCTGAGCAGCTGGACGAGCCGATAGAGAATGTAGCCCTTGCCATACAGGCCGCGCAGCCCGCCATGAGCCTGACCCCGGAGGGCGGCGAGGATGGAGACCGGCAGCTGGATATCCCGGTGGAATCTCCGGAGGAGGAACTGGCAGACCGGATCAGTCTGGCAGAGGTGATCGAAGCGCTGCCAGAGCAGGACAAGCAACTGATTCGTCTGCGCTTTTATGGCAACCGCACCCAGAGCGAGACTGCAAAAGCACTGCATACTACACAGGTACAGATCTCCAGGCGGGAACGTAAGATCCTGATCCGGCTGCGCGCCCGGCTTTTGGAGGAATAAGGGAGGAAGTGTCTATAAAAAATGTAAAAAACTGGGCAAAAAGTAAAAAGAATGATTTTGGCGTAAAATTTGTAAAAAACGCTTGCTTTTTGAAGGATGCTGTGCTAAAATACATTACTGTCAGGCGGACGTCCGACAGAATGAAATACTTCAAAAACGACGTCAAACGGAGAGATTCGACAGAATCAAAAATGAATCTCAAAAATCCTTCAAAAAAGTGCTTGACAATTTATCACGAAAGTGATAAAATAAATAAGCTTTCAGCCGAAAGGCTGCGGCGCACAGGACCTTGAAAATTGAACAATATCGAAAGAACTTGTAACGGAACCTA